>ERZ1023666.14-NODE-14-length-103294-cov-25.351263_pt1 | contig 103294 bp, 81 predicted proteins | sample MGYA00380341_ERZ1023666 | MGnify/ENA primary metagenome ERZ1023666 (study PRJEB33179, sample SAMN07448983) | human gut metagenome | biome: Human-gut; feature: Human associated habitat; material: Faeces | host: Homo sapiens | place: India: Bhopal | collected...
TAATAACAATTTTGAGTCCAACAAGCGATTTTTTGAAACAGTTGCGGAATTGAGGTTATCCTTTCTCTAATCGAATTTCTCTGTACACAAGGGAATCGAATAGGGTGTCGTTTTATCACAGTCGATGCTTACAAAACAGCCACCCCATTCTATATAAAGAATGGTTTTCAACCGCTCACAAAAGGAATGTCGAATGGTTTTACAGAGCCATTGTTTATGGATTTGCGCTCAACAATATAACATTCTGACAAGTTGGAAACTAAGATAGTTTAGCAGAGTATTTATAGAGGTTTCATCCTTATTTTACCAGATTCTTACCACACTTTGGTAATCGGATTACCATAGTGTGGTAATCTCATTACCAAAGAATGGTAACACCCTTACCAAAATTCGGTAAGGTCATTACCATAGCGTGGTATGAATGCTACCACGCTGCGGATACGATGGATTAATATTCATCCCCTTCTTCCTTGACAATGCTCGGACCATCAATGAGTTCCGGACTCGGCACATTGCGGTTGACATCATGGTATGCTTTTCTAATATCTCCCATGCTGATGTCGATGTCTCGGTTGACCGGGCGATCCTTGTCAACAAGGCTATGAGAGAAGAGCCACTGATAGGTTTTCTTGAGATAGAAGACACGAGCTGGCGTACCATGGTTGGCACCCTGCCACCAGTCGTATATCAATCGAGAGTCATTGCCGCCTTTCTTCAACTTCTCGACGACCACCTTCGATTGCTTCACGGACACTGCCCTATCCGCTGTACCATGGATAATCCAGAAAGGCAACTTGCCCAGTCCACTGACATCCTTCAGAGAGCAACCTCCACAGAGAGCCATACCGGCAGCGATGCGATCGGGATAGGTGCCACAGACATCCATCGTGCCATAGCCACCCAAGCTCATGCCAAGCACATACACACGAGTGGTATCACAGGCATAATGAGTCTTCACCCAGTCGAGCACATCCATGATCTTCTTCGGACTCCAAGCACCGCCTGGATTCTGGGGAACGATGGTCAGTGCATCGATGTCACGCCCTTTGACGATGGCATCGAGAGGTCCATATCGTCTCACCCTATCCAGATTTCTGCCACAAAGACTTGCCCCATGCAAGAAGATGATGACAGGTGTCTGTTCCATGGAATAAAAATAATCGACAGGTGTATAAACCCAGAAGTTGTAACCTCCAGGAATCTCATCCTTCACTGCCCTGAGGTAGTCGAACGCCGACACTTTGAGGGAAGCAAGGAACAATATTAGCAAAAACAAAGTCTTTCTCATTTCTTATACATTATAAATATAATAGCAGCCACGGAGCAATGTATCTCAAGAAAGCCGCAGCCTAACTGATGCAAAGATAAGGAAAAACAATGGAATAAGCAAGCACCTGTCGCCATCCACAAGATAATTTCTGATTCTTTTGCAAAAAATAAATCTTTTTCCTCTTGTGTTAGGTTCTTTTTCACTATCTTTGCATTCGGAAAAAGACAACTACCCCGATTATTGAAGAGATGAAGGCATACCTATATCTTATCATCACTATCCTCATGCTGATGCCAGAGACGATGGCTGCAAGGAAGTTGACATCGAAGGACGCATTTCGTGACTCGGTGGTCAACCGCATATTCTCTTACGCATCGGTACATCGGACTGACACTTTTTCCACCGACCAAGCAACCTATGCCTACACCAAGTTTGTGATGCGCACCAATCATCGTAACTTCACCCTCGCCTTGGTACCTACGATGTACGCCATCGCCCATGGTGGAGGAAGGCAATACATGGGTGAATATTACACCAAGTTCTATAAGAACGAAAAGAACGAAAACGCTACACACCGTCTGCTCACCCTGAGCACCGTGCCACGCCGTCGCAACATCATGTCGTCGGCACTCAACTATCTGACTCCCAACGTCTATGACGAGACACTCTTTCAAGACAACATTCTCTCGCCCTATCATCGTTCCAACAAGAAATACTATATCTACGCCGTGACCGTGCTCCCCTTCGGAAAGGCACAAATCTATGTCTATCCGAAATTGAAGAACACCCAGTTGGTAAGGAGCAAAGCCATCGTAGATTACCGCACAGGACAAATCAACTTGGTGGATTTCGAAGGAGAATACGACATGACCCGCTTCTTCATCACCGTCACCATGAACAGTGGCAAGGAGAGCAGTTCGCTCCTGCCAAAGAAATGCGACCTGAGAGCCAACTTCCGATTTATGGGCAACCAGATTACAGGTATGTACACCTCTGTATATAACCTGCCGAAGATACTGTCAGACTCGCTCATCAACGTGACCGACACTGCCTTGATGTCGAAAGTTCGTCCCATCCCATTGACCCTGGAGGAGCAAAACATCATCAGTGCATACCAAAAGAAACGAGACATACAAGATTCCATTGCAAGGAACACCCCTAAGAAGAAAGACTTTGCCAAGGATATTCTCTGGGATGCCATCGGCGACAATGTGCTCAACCGCATCCGACAGAATTTCGGAAGCCAGGACCAAGGCTATCTCCGTATCAGTCCGATTCTCAACCCTCTCTACATGGGATATTCCCATCGCAAGGGATTTGTCTATAAGTTTGATATCAGAGGCAGCTACTCCTTCAATGAGAACATCCAGTTGGCTTTACGTTTCAAGGCTGGTTACAGCTTCAAGCTGCATCAGTTCTTCTTCCGACTGCCAGCTACCTTCAATTACAACAAGAAGCACGATGGATTCTTGGAAGTGGAGCTCGGTAAGGGCAACCGCATCAGTTCGAATGTGGTGGCACGACGTGTACTCGACATCAGCAAAGACCGAGACAGTCTCATCAACTTCCCTTACGGAGACTACAAGGACTTCAAAGACAACTACTTGCGCATCACCAACCACTGGATGTTCAACAAGCATTGGGGAATGGAACTCGGACTGGTGGCTCACCATCGACAAGCCGTGAACCCAAAGTTTTACGAGGACAACAACTTCCCTGCCACCTATCGTTCGGTGGCTCCTGCCATCGCCGTGGAGTGGCATCCAATGGCAAACCACGGTCCCGTCATCAAGCTCGACTTCGAGAGGAGCTACAAGAATCTCTTTGGTTCCAATATCAGCTACGATAGATGGGAACTGGATGCGCAAGGCATCATCAATGCCAAGCGCAGACGCTCCATCTCCTTGCGAGGAGGTGCGGGATTCTACACGCAGAAGGGCGACCACTGGTACTTCGTGGATTACACCAACTTCAGGGACAACAATATACCGGGAGGTTGGAATGATGACTGGAGCGGCGAGTTTGAGTTGCTCAGTTCCAGTTGGTACAACGCCTCCGACTACTACGTGAGAGGCAACGCCACCTTCGAATCGCCTACGCTTTTCGCCGCTTGGCTACCCTTGGTAGGACGGTTCATCGAGCGAGAGAGATTCTACGTCAACTCGCTATTAGTGAGAAACTTGCATCCCTATACAGAATGGGGATATGGTTGCACCACACGAGCCATATCACTAGGTGTCTTTGCCGCCTTCCGCAACGAGAAGTTTGACGGCGTAGGCTTCAAGTTTGGCTTCGAATTATTCAGAAATTGGTAATACCTTTTTAAAAACAGAACATACCATACTTTTATCCATACGACCATGCAACAAGAAAAAGGAATACAGAAAGATAAGAGTTATCAACTTACCGTCTATAAGGCGAGCGCTGGTTCGGGTAAGACCTTTACCCTAGCCAAGGAATACATGACGCTCGTCATCAAGGACCCTATGGCATATCGCACCATCCTTGCCGTCACGTTCACCAACAAGGCGACCGAGGAAATGAAGATGCGTATCCTCAGCAAACTGTATGGCATCGCACATCGTCTGCCTGATGCCAAGGACTATCTAGAGCAAATCCAAGAGATTCTAGGGGATGACTACTCAGAGCAACTGATCGTTGACAACGCAGGAACCGCCCTCAGCAACCTCATCCACAACTACAATTACTTCCGTGTAGAGACCATCGACACCTTCTTCCAAAGTGTGCTTCGCAACCTGGCAAGAGAACTCGACCTCACTGCCAACTTGCGCATCGGACTCAACGACGAGCAGGTGGAGCAACAGGCTGTGGATGAGTTGATAGAGGAACTGAAGGACACCGACAAGTTGCTCTTCTGGATCATGGAATACATCAAGGAGAACATCGCAGACGACAAGAGTTGGAATGTCATCGGACAGATCAAGAACTTCGGTCGCCACATCTTCAAGGACTATTACAAGGACAATGCCGAGCGCTTGAACGAGTGCTTGAACAAAGAAGGCTTCTTCGAGGCATTCACCTCCAAGATGAGGAACATGCAAAAGGAGGCAAAGGAGCATTTCGAGCAAATCGCCGCCACCTTCTTTGATGCCTTGGAAGAAAACGGTCTCACTGCTGACGATTTTCAAAACAAGACAAGAGGCATCTGGAGCTACTTCAACAAGTTGAGAACAGGCAAGTTTGATGCCGACGACCTACGAAACAGCACCGTGGAGAAATGTCTGGAAAGTCCTGAGGCATGGGTCAAGAAATCGGATGCCAAGCCAGGCAATCCGGCTTACGACATGGTCTGCTCATTCATGTGGGACGTATTGCGCCATTCCGAAGAAACTCGTCCGAAGTTGCTTCGTATCTACAAGAGTACCGACCTCACCTTGCGCCACATGAACCAGCTCAGACTTCTTGGCAGCATCGACCGAAAGGTAAGGGAGATGAACCACGATGCCAACCGATTCCTCTTGAGCGACACACAAAATCTTCTCCACTCATTGATACAAGACAGCGACTCCCCATTCATCTTCGAGAAAATAGGTACGCAGTTGGAGCACGTGATGATCGATGAGTTCCAAGATACGAGTACAGTGCAGTGGAAGAACTTCAAGGTTCTCCTCTTGGAGACGATGAGCCACGAGAATCCTGCCAACCTCATCGTGGGAGACGTGAAGCAGAGCATCTATCGTTGGCGTTCGGGCGACTGGCGATTGCTCAACAATATCAAGGAGCAGTTTACGCCAAGTCATACCATCGACGAAGAGCCATTGAAGACCAACTATCGTTCCGACCGCAACATCATCGACTTCAATAACGCCTTCTTCGTTGCGGCGAAGGACAAGGAGTACGAAGCCCTCAGCCAGTTGGACGATTCCGCAGAGCAACTCAAGAAAGCTTATGACAATGAAGATGTCAGGCAAGATGTGCCGAAGAAAAAAGGCGACAAAGGCTACGTGCGCATTCAACTCTTCGCCGCCGCCAACAGCAAGACATCAAGCGAGGATGGCGAGTCTTACCAAGACAAGATGATGAGAATGACTCAAGAAACCATTCAAGAGTTGTTGGATAAAGGCGTAAAATACAACAAGATAGCGATCCTAGTGAGAAGCAACCGAATCATCCAGGACATCGCCGATTACTTGATGAGTCACACCGACTATCCGTTGGTTTCCGACGAGGCTTTCCGTCTCGATGCCTCACAAGCGGTCAACCTGTTGGTGACGGCGCTCTATCATCTTACCCATCCTGATGACTTAATAGCGCAAAGTGCCATCAGAAAGTTTGCCAGAGTATATCTGGAGAATGAAGAGATAGCCAGCAGCTTCTTCGAACAGAGGAAGGAACTATTACAAGAGCCTCTCCTCGACTTGGCAGAGAAATTGGTTTGCCATTTCCATCTCAATGAAATCGAGCAACAGAGTGCCTACGTGTGCGCCTTCTTCGACCAGTTGAGTACCTATCTCGCCGACAACGGCAGCGACATCGACGACTTCCTTGCGGAATGGGATTCGAGCATTCACTCCAAGAGCATCCATAGCGACAAGGTAGATGGCATCCAACTGATTTCCATCCACAAGAGTAAGGGACTGGAGTTTGACAACGTCATTATGCCATTCTGCGACTGGACCATGGAGAAAGGTGATACCATCTGGTGCTCACCTACCGAGGCACCCTACAATGAGTTGCCGCTCGTTCCCGTGGATTTCAGCAGCAAGAAGATGATGGGCAGCGTCTATGAGCAAGACTACAAACAAGAGCACTTACAGAACATGGTCGATAACCTCAACCTGCTCTATGTCGCCTTCACACGTGCTGGTAGAAATCTCTTCGTATATGGCAAAAGAGGCTACGACACCTTGCGTAGCCACACCATCGAGAATAGCCTGAAAGTCGTGAGCACCGAGTTGACAAAGCTCAATGAGAAGCGTGGCGAGGATGCCTTGCCATTAAACTATCAAGACGGTGGTGAGGACATCAAGGCTGGCGATGTGGAATTTGAGTATGGCATCATCGACACGGAGACCAAAAACGAGGATACCAAGGAGGAGGCTAACGTCTTCCTGAAAAAGGCTAAGAGTATCAAGGCGGTCATCAAGACCATGCCAAACCTGCGCGAGTTCAAACCTAGCCAAAAGAGTCTCGACTTCATACAAGGTGAGGATGAGGACGACCAACAGCAGTTCTACATCAAGTTGGGTACTGTGCTACACTCCCTCTTCTCCACCATCCATACCAAGGACGATGTGGAGAAAGCTCTCAAGCAACTGGAACTAGACGGTGTGCTCTACGATGAGAACATCTCGAAAGAGAGAATCGAAAACATGCTGAGAAAACGACTCAACAGCGACCTGGTAAGTGATTGGTTCTCTGACAAATGGAAGGTGATGAACGAGTGTAATCTCCTCTACATCGATGCCGAGGGAAAGGTGAAGCAAGACCGACCGGACCGAGTGCTCATCGGAGAGAACGAAATCATCGTCATCGACTTCAAGTTTGGTAAACCGAAGCCAGAATATCACAACCAAGTGAGAGGCTATATGAGTCAAATCAAAGAGATGGGACATCCAAATGTGAAAGGTTACCTTTGGTATGTTTATCCCAACAAAGTAGAAGAAGTAAAATAAACTAGAAAAAATGGAATCATTTCTCAAATACGTAGCACAAGATATCCTCCAGGAATATGGCACCGACCTCAGTCATGTGGCTGTGGTCTTCCCAAACAAGCGTGCCAGCCTGTTTCTCAACGAGGAATTGATGCGACAGGTAGATCATCCTATCTGGTGCCCTACCTATATCACCATCAGCGACCTCTTCCGTCGCCATTCCAACTTGCAAGTGGCTGACCCTATCAAACTCATCTGCGACTTGCACAAGACCTTCATCGAGGCAGTACAGACCGACGAGACGCTCGATCACTTCTATGGCTGGGGGCAGCTCTTGCTAGCCGACTTCGACGACATCGACAAGAACATGGCTGACGCACAACAAGTATTCTTCAATGTGGAAAACCTTCATGCGCTCGATGACGATAGTTACCTCACCGAGGAGCAGCGCAAGATACTCAAGAAGTTCTTCGGCAACTTCCGTGACGACCAAGACAGTGAACTTAAGAAAAGATTCTTGCAGCTCTGGAGTCATCTTGGTGAAATCTATACAAATTTCAACCAACGACTGGAGGCGCAAGGACTTGCCTACGAGGGTGCACTCTATCGCAAGGTGGCTGAAAACAAGGAGATTACATTCGAACACGAGACCTACCTCTTCATCGGTTTCAACATGATGCAAGAGGTAGAGCAAAAGTTGTATGCCCAGCTCAAAGGCAAGGCAAATTGCCATTTCTACTGGGATTACGACCAGTATTATGTGAACGATCATCGAGACATTCGCTCTCTCGACCGAAAAGATCGCAACATCAAGAATGAGGCAGGACACTACATAAGTCAATATCTTGGCATATATGGCAACAAGTTGGGTGACCATCCTCAGCACGATGCCATCTACAACAATATGAACCGTGAGAAGAGCATCACCTTCATCAGTGCACCAACTGAGAATGTGCAAGCGCGCTATGTCTATAACTGGCTCATGGAGAAGAAGCATCAGCAAGAAGACGGACAATGGGTAAGCAGATACGAGGCAAGCAGAAAGACCGCCATCGTACTCGCTGACGAAAGTTTGTTGCCTTCCGTCATCCACTCCTTGCCAGAGGAGGTAGATAAGGTGAACATCACCCTCGGTTACCCACTCCAGCAGACCCCATTCTTCAGTTTGATACAGCAGTTGGTGAACCTGCAGACCATTGGTCATCCCAAGGGCAGCAGCACGTACCGTCTCCATTATATAAGTAAGGTGTTGCGTCATCCATACGCCAGTTTCATTTCCGAGCATAGTCAAGCACTCATCGAAAACTTGGAAGCCAAGAAGCATTTCTATCCGACAAGAGAGGAACTCTGCTTGGAAGGCGACGAGGGACTGGGCATCCTCTTCTCTGACCTGGAGGCGAACGAGAACTTCAACCTAGCATTGACTGATTATCTCGTGGCGATACTCAAGTGCATCGGTACCCGAACTCAGGAAGAGCAAGAACCATTGTTCAAGGAATCCTTGTTCCGCACCTATACGCTCATCAACCGTCTGAGAGGTCTGATCGCCTCTGGCGACTTGGTCGTGGACATCATCACCTTGGAGCGTTTGATATTGCAACTCTTCCAGACCACCTCGATTCCTTTCCATGGCGAGCCAGCCGAAGGCATCCAAATCATGGGTGTACTCGAAACTCGAAACCTCGACTTCGAGCACATCCTTGTATTGTCGTGCAATGAAGGCAACATCCCGAAGGGAGTGAGCGACGCATCCTTTATCCCTTATTCCATCCGCAAGGCGAATGGCTTGACCACCATCGACAACAAGGTTTCCATCTTCGCCTACTACTTCTTGAGTATGTTGCAAAGAGCAGATGACATCACGCTCACTTACAACAATGCGACAGAAGATGGACATTCGGGAGAGATGAGCCGATTCATGTTGCAACTGATGGTGGAAAGCAAGCACGACATCCAACGAGAGTCGCTCACCACGGGCCAGAATCCTGACCGTCCTGACTATCACGAGATCAAAAAGACCGAGCGTATGATGCAGATACTCAACCGTGAGCATCTCATCACGCCTACTTATCTCAATACTTTCATCAGATGCAGTAAGCGATTCTATTACAGATACATACTTGGATTGAAGGAACTAGACGAGATAGAAGATGAGATAGACAATCGTATCTTTGGTAACATCTTCCATAGAGCCTCCCAACTCTTCTATCTTCAGTTTGCCAGTCCATCCGACATCGCTACCAACGAGAAGGGTGAGCAACAGCTCATACACCCTATCGTCATCATGAAGGGTGACATCGCCAATGCCATCAAGAATGAGGCATTGCTCTACAGACTGGTGGATCAAGCCTTCCGTGAAGAACTCTTCAAGGTGAAGGAGAATGGTTACCATCCTGCTTACAACGGACTCCAACTCATCAACCGAGAGGTCATCACCAGCTACCTCCGACAGTTGTTGAAGATAGACGAGGAACTTGCGCCATTCACCATCAAGGGCTTGGAATTGAAGGTGTCTTCCTATTTCGATTTCGATACTCCAGATGGAAAGAAACGATTGGAACTGGGCGGATTCATCGACCGACTGGATGCTGTATCGGCTAATGGCAACTCGGGAATCGACAATATCGCTGAGCGCATCCGTGTCATCGACTATAAGACCGGTCGCACTCCGTCCTCCTTCCCAAAGACCGCAGAAAGTCTCTTCGATAGCAAGGAGATTGAGAAACATTCCGATTACTATCTGCAAGCGATGCTCTACTCACTCATCGTGAAACATGACCAGAAGTTGAATCCAGCAGAAGATCCAGTGAGTCCGGCATTGCTCTTCATCCAGCAATCAGGCGCACAAGGCTACGACCCTACCCTCAAGTTTGGCAGGGATCTCATCATGGATGCCGCCACCTACGAGGCTGAGTTCATGGTAGGACTGAGCGGTCTCATCGCAGAGATATACGACAAAGACCTGCCATTCTCGCCAACGGACAACAAAATGCGTTGCAACACCTGTCCGTTTGCATCATTATGTAAGTAAAAATGTAAAACTCTCTTAAAAAAACTTGTCGTCAGTACCCTGAAGCAAGTGGTACAACGTATTAAAAGAGAAAAAAGGACAGAAAAGGCGAGAAATCGCAAAAAAGACATATTTTCTGTATGTTTATAATATAAAATTGTGTATCTTTGCAGACAAATTAAATCATATCAAATAAAACAATGAAAAGAATTCTAGTAATCTTGCAGTTACTGCTCGTAGTGCTTTTCACCCAGGCTCAGATGATGAACCCAGTGAAATTCACGTCTTCGCTGAAGACCAATGGCACCGCAGAAGCAGAGATCGTATTTACAGGCAAAATCCAACCAGGATGGCACGTCTATTCAACAGGTTTAGGCAACGATGGTCCTATCTCAGCGACATTCAATGTCAACAAGATGGATGGTGCAGAAAAGGTAGGCGGATTGCAACCAAGAGGTAATGAAATCTCCAAGTTCGACAACCTCTTCGGCATGAAGCTTCGCTACTTTGAGGGTAGCGTCACATTCGTTCAGAAGATTAAGTTTACCAAGCCAACCTATAATATAGATGTATATGTAGAGTACGGTGCTTGCAACGACCAAAACTGTATGCCACCTAGCGAGGCTACCTTCAAGGGCGAAGGCAAAGCTCCTGCAGTAGATGCTAAGGCGGCTAAGGACGAAAAAAAAAATGAGGAAGCCAAGCTTGACCCAGCTGCTCTAGCCAGGGCAAAGGCTGACTCTCTCGCTAAGTTGGCTGCCCTTGGCATTGAGGTAGATACGACCCAAGCTGTGGATTCAGCAGCATTGGCTAGTGCGATGGAAACACTCGACACCAAGTCACTTTGGAAGCCTGTAGTCAAGGAATTGCAGCAGTTTGGCGGTGCCAACGACATCGCCAACCATTCCCTCTTCTATATTTTCTTGATGGGTCTCGTCGGCGGTCTCCTCGCTTTGGTGATGCCATGTATCTGGCCTATCATCCCTATGACCGTGAGCTTCTTCTTGAAGCGTGCAAAGGACGATAAGAAGAAAGGTATTCGCGACGCAGTGACCTATGGTCTCTCTATCGTCATCATCTATCTCGGTTTGGGATTGCTGATTACCGCTATCTTCGGTCCTAGCAAGTTGAACGAACTTTCTACCAGTGCGGTCTTCAACATCATCCTCTTCTTGCTCTTGGCAGTATTTGCTTTCTCATTCTTCGGATGGTTCGAAATCAAATTGCCAGATCGTTGGGGAAATGCAGTAGATAACAAGGCATCTAGCACTACCGGCATGATTTCCATCTTCTTGATGGCATTCACCTTGGTATTGGTATCCTTCTCTTGTACCGCTCCTATCATCGGACTCTTGTTGGTTCAGACCGTTACCTCAGGCGACTGGTTGGCTCCTACAGTCGGTATGTTTGGTTTCGCCATCGCATTGGCATTACCATTCACCCTCTTCGCCTTGTTCCCATCTTGGTTGAAGTCTGCACCTAAGTCAGGCACATGGATGGAGACCATCAAGATTGTCTTGGGTTTCGTGGAGTTAGCTTTCTCATTGAAGTTCCTCTCAGTAGCCGACTTGGCATACGGCTGGCACATCATGGATCGTGAGGTATTCCTCGCTCTCTGGATTGTCATCTTTGGTGCTTTGGGTCTCTATCTCATCGGCAAGTTGAAGTTCCAGGTAGATGCCATCGGCGGCGACATTCAGAAACCAATGCCAGTACCTTGCATCATGCTCGGTCTCTGCTCTTTGGCATTCGCCATCTATATGGTTCCTGGTCTATGGGGTGCTCCTTGCAAGGCAGTGAGCGCATTTGCACCTCCTGTAAACACACAGGACTTCAACCTCAACACCAAGACTGTAGAGCCTGCCTATAAAGACTACGAGTTGGGTATGGCAGCAGCCAAGGCAGCCGGTAAGCCAGTGCTGATCGACTTCACCGGATTTGGTTGTGTCAACTGCCGCAAGATGGAAGCATCTGTATGGACAGACCCATCAGTAGCCGACAAGTTGACCAAGGATTACGTCTTGATTTCCCTCTACGTGGATGACAAGACTCCTCTCCCAGAGCCAATGGAGGTAACCTTCAATGGCGAGAAGAAGACCTTGCGTACCGTAGGCGACAAGTGGAGTTATCTCCAGGCTAGCAAGTTCGGAGCCAACGCCCAGCCATTCTACGTAGCAGTTGATAACGATGGCAACCCATTGACCGCATCGTTCAGCTACAAGGAGGACGTACCAGCTTACCTCGACTTCCTCAACAAGGGTCTTGACGCATTTAGAAAATAAAGACCTGACATAGGAATGACACAAAGAAAAATAATTCTTTCATAATAACGATAAAAACCGAAGGTGTGAGTGTGACAAGTCGTCTCTCATCCTTCGGTTTTTCTTTTTGTGGCACACTATTTGTAAGCGAAATTTTCGTGTGGCATACTGTCTTGAAGGCATGACTACGATGTCACATCAAGAGAAATCAATCAACAAATTTAAAATAAGCAAGCCAATGAACACAAAAGAAGTTCCTGTATTATTGCTTACAGGTTATCTGGGCAGTGGTAAGACCACCTTGCTCAACAAGATTCTCGCCAACAAGAAAGGTATCAAGTTCGCTGTCATCGTCAATGACATCGGCGAAGTCAACATAGACGCAGCCTTGATTGAGAAAGGCGGCGTGGTAGGTCAGAAAGACGATTCTCTCGTAGCTCTCCAGAACGGTTGCATCTGCTGTACGCTGAAGATGGACCTCGTAGAGCAGTTGAAGGAGATAGTCGATATGAAGAAGTTCGACTACATCGTCATCGAGGCGAGCGGTATCTGCGAGCCAGCTCCTATCGCACAGACCATCTGCTCCATCCCATCCCTCGGTCCTGAGTATATCAAGAATGGCGTACTGCGTCTCGATAGCATCGTGACAGTGGTGGATGCCCTTCGCATGAAGGACGAGTTTGCCAACGGCGATGACTTGATGAAAGACAACATCGACGAGGAAGACTTGGCATCCTTGGTTATCCAGCAGATTGAGTTCTGCAACATCATCTTGCTCAACAAGGCTGCCGAGGTAGAGCCTAAGGAACTGGAGAAACTCAAGCAAATCATTCGTGCCATCCAACCAAAGGCTGAAATCTTCGAGTGCAACTACGGCGATGTAGATCTCGACAAGATTGTCAACACTCACAAGTTCGACTGGAACACCGTAGCCACATCAGCAGGATGGATTCAGGAAATCGAAGCTGAGCGCAACGGCAAGACGGAAGAAGAGGAAGAGCATCACCACCACGATGACGACGATGACGATGAGGAGCACGATGAGCACGAGCATCATCATCACGACCACGATGACGACGACCACGAACATCACCATCATCACCACCACCATCATGATCACGACCATGAGGAAGGCGAGGCTGAGGAATATGGTATCGGAACCTTCGTCTATTACAGCCGCAAGCCATTCGACCTCGGATTGTTTGACGAGTTTGTCGCTAGAAAATGGCCTCGTGATGTCGTGCGTGCCAAGGGTATCTGCTACTTCGCCGACGAGAAGGACATGTGCTATGTCTTCGAGCAGGCAGGTAAGCAAAAGACTGTGAAGCAGGCAGGACAGTGGCTCGCCACTATGCCAAAAGACCAGTTGGACGAGTTGTTGGCTCGCGAGGAGCAACTCCGAAAGGAATGGGACCCAGAGGTAGGCGACCGCATGATCAAGATTGTCTTCATCGGTCAGCACTTGCAAAAGGAAGCCATCACAGCCGAACTCGACAAGTGTCTTTGGGACTAAAAATGAGACTCATACACAGAGTCTTTCATGAAAATACTGACAGATAGAAAGAATAATTAGGGAAAAACGGCAGAAAACTGTCATTTTTCCCTTTTTTTATGTACGAGTATCGTTTTTTTTTGTTAATTTTGCAGCCGATATTACAATAATAATATGCCCCTAAAAAGCAATGTAGATGGACAAAGCATATAAGAACATAGAATTCAGAACCGCAACACTGAGAGATTACGATGCTTGCTTGAACATCATCAACAAGGCAAGAACGCAGATGATCGACTCAGGTTTGCATCAATGGAACGATGGTTACCCATCGGGCGATGATGTACTCAACGACATCAATAATGGGGTGGCACATGTTCTCACGATAGATAATGAGATAGCAGTTTATGGAGCCGTCATTCTGAATGGCGAGCCTTGTTATGACACGATCGCAGGCAATTGGCAGACCAATGGCAACTATTACGTGATACATCGTTTTGCTACCCTACCCGAATTTCAGCGTGAGGGATTGGCACAGAAATTCATCAGATGCGTGAGAGGTCTTTGCGAAGTGGAGCAGGTGCCAAGCATCAAGGTTGACACGCACATCAAGAACTTCAAGATGATCGGTTTGTTGTCTTCTTTGGGCTTCTGCTATTGTGGCATCATCGATTATGGCACCCGCGGCACTCGCGCTGCTTTCGAATATGTAACGCTCAATATGGATGCTGTCAACAACTTCTAGCGCTTTTTTTTTCTTCTTTCTTCCATTTTGTGCAAAGCAGATTTGGAGAAACCATATTTTTGCTGTATCTTTGCAAAAGAAATAACAGTACTTTTATGGAAGAAAGAAACTCCTTGATGAAGCAATTGGTGGAAAAACTCAACCAAGCTTCAGAATCTTATTATAACGGCAAGGGCGAACTGATGACCGACTACGAGTGGGATTCGATGTTCGACCAACTGAAATCATTGGAGGAAGAGACCGGTGTCGTACTCCCCGACTCTCCTACCAATACGGTTTCAGAGGACTCCATCTCCGGACAGAAGGAAGAGCATGAGTTTGCCGCCCTTTCTCTCGCCAAGACCAAGCAAGTAAGCGAATTGGTGAAATGGGCAGACGGCAAACCTATCTGGATGTCATGGAAGTTGGATGGCCTCACACTCGTCGTGACCTACGATGAGGGAAAGCTCACCAAAATCGTTACTCGTGGTAATGGCCACATCGGTACCAATATCACACATCTTGCTCCCGCTATCAAGGGGGTGCTCCCTACCATCTCCGAGAAGGGACACCTGGTGATCAGAGGCGAGGCAGTCATCTCATACGCCGACTTTGAGCGTTTTCTCATCGAGACGGAAGGAGACTACGCCAACCCACGCAATCTGGCTTCGGGCTCTCTGACATTGAAAGACGTGGATGAGGTGAAGCAAAGACGCATCCAGTGGATTCCTTTCACGCTCGTCTATACCGAGAAGGACATCAACTCATGGGGCGAGCGAATGCAGTTCCTCGACGAGATGGGCTTCCAGACGGTAGAGCGAGTTGACATCCAACAGCCAACAACAGATAACATCCAAGCCGACATTGATGCATTTACGCTAAAGGTAACCCAAAATGTCAACCCATTCCCTGTAGATGGTCTTGTCATCACCTACGATGACACCCAGTTTGCTTCGACCGGTTCGGTGACAGGGCATCATGCTACTCGTGCTGGCTTCGCCTTCAAATGGCAAGACGAGCACGCCGACACCACCCTCGACCACATCGAATGGTCGTGTGCCGCAAGCACCATCACTCCTGTTGCCATCTTCGAACCTGTGGAACTAGAAGGCACGATCGTGCGCCGTGCATCACTCTGCAACATCAGCGAGTGTGAGCGACTGGGCATCGGTGGAAAGGGCACCAAGTTGCAAGTCATCAAGGCCAACAAGATTATTCCGAAAATCATCAAGATAACAGAGAGCATCGGTGTCTTGGAGATACCAAAGACTTGTCCGGTGTGCGACGCTTCAGCCCATATCATCGAAAGCGAGAGTGGCACGAAGACGTTGCATTGCTCCAATCCCGACTGTACCGCCAAGCAACTGAAGAAATTCACTCGTTTCGTGAGCAAGGATGGACTCGACATCGACGGCATCTCCGAACAGACCGTCTCCACCTTCATCAATGAGGGATGGATCAAGGAATATGCCGACTTCTATCATCTCAAGGACTTCGCCCACCAAATCATCACATTGGAGGGATTCGGAAGAAAGTCGGTACACAACCTGCTCGAAAGCATCGAGAAGAGTCGCCAAACGGATGCCAAACATTTCTTGTTTGCACTCAACATTCCCCTCTGCGGAGGTGACGTGTGCAAGCGACTGCTTGGACGCTATCACCTCAACCAACTGATAGAGACGGCACGCACCTCACTCTTCGATGACGAGTTTGCCAGCATCGACGGCATCGGTCCGGAGAAGAGCGCACGCTTCATCGAATGGTTCCACAACGACAAAAACTTCGAGCGAGTGACCCATCTCCTGAAGGAGTTGACCATTCAGGAAGAGGAAAAAGGCGAGACGGGCACAAAGTGCGAGGGACAGACCTTTGTGATAACAGGCGACGTCCATCACTACAAGAATCGCAACGAACTGAAGGCTTACATCGAGAGCCAGGGTGGCAAGGTGACGGGAAGCGTGAGCAAGAGCACCACTTACCTCATCAACAACGACGCCGAGTCGCAAAGCACCAAGAACAAGAAGGCGCATCAACTGGGTATCGCCATCATCACAGAAGAACAATTCATGCAACAGTTTACATAAGCTGTTCACAAAGCAACCATAAATTAAAAGACAATGTACATAGCAATCGCAGGCAACATAGGTAGTGGCAAGACCACGCTCACCAATATGCTGGCTAAGCATTACGGCTGGAAGAAGTTCCTGGAGCCAGTGGAGAAGAACCCCTACCTTGACGACTATTACAAGGACATCCCCCGATGGGTGCTCAACATGGAGGTCTATTACCTGAAGCAGCGCTTCAAGAACCTCCTCGACATCCAGCAGAGCCAAGAGACCATCATACAAGACCGAAGCATCTTCGAAGGTGTGTATGTCTTCGTAGCCAACAACCGCAAGATGGGATATATGGACGAGAGAGACTTCGACACCTACATGGGACTCTTCGACTCCATGATGGAAGTGGTCAGTCCACCAGAGCTGATGATATACCTCCGCTCTTCGGTACCTCACCTGGTGTCCAACATCCAGAAGCGAGGCAGGGACTACGAGCAGCAGATTCCGCTGGACTACTTGCAAGGTCTCAACACACTTTACGAGGAGTTCATCTACCAAAAATACAAGGGCAAGGTACTCGTAATAGATGTCGATAACATCGACTTCGAGCACAATCCCAAGGAGTTTGGCGCCATCCTCGACCAAATAGACGCCAATCTGTTCGGTCTCTTCTCCAAGGAGGACAAGTAGCCCACCTCAAGAGACGAATGTATCAAAACATACAAACCATTATAACATTAAGACACTATGCATATAGCAATAGCTGGCAACATAGGTAGCGGCAAGACTACCCTCACCAAATTACTGAGCAAACGATATGGTTGGAAGCCAAACTTCGAACCAGTAGATAACAACCCTTATCTTGCTGATTATTACAAGGATATGGAGCGTTGGTCATTCAATCTCCAAATCTATTTCCTCAACAAACGTTTCCACGACGTGGTAGAGATTTCCAAGAGTGAGGAGAATATCATCCAAGACCGTACCATCTTTGAGGATGCCAAGATTTTCGCTCCCAACCTGCATGAGATTGGCATGATGAGCGACCGTGACTTCGCCAACTACACCGACCTCTTCGACTTGATGATCAGTCTGGTGAAGTTGCCCGACCTCATGATCTACATCCGAAGCAGCATCCCTACCCTCGTGAGCCACATCGAGCGCCGAGGCAGAAACTTCGAGAAGAGCATCCGCATCGACTACCTGCAGGGACTCAACAATCGCTACGAAGAATGGATCAAGAACTACAAGGGCAAGCTCATCATCATCGATGGCGACCACCTCAACTTCGAGGAGAACCCAGAGGACTTCCGCAAGATTACCGACCAGATAGACGCAGAGCTGTTCGGTCTCTTCCCTATGGAATAACCCCAAGACTACACAACATGAACTAAGCAATTAACCGCATCGTATAACAACTAGATATTCAGCAGTATATGAAACATTACAATATAGACCAAGATATGAGATACTTGCAGCTTCTGTCGCAGTCGTTCCCGACTGTGGCTGAGGCCAGCACAGAGATTATCAACTTACAAGCCATCCTCAACTTGCCTAAGGGAACGGAGCATTTTCTCGCCGACATCCATGGTGAGTATGAGGCATTCCAGCACGTACTCAAGAACGCTTCCGGTAACATCAAGCGTAAGGTGAACGAACTCTTCGGAACCACCCTGCGTGAACAGGAGAAGCGCGAACTCTGTACGCTGATTTACTATCCAGAGGAGAAGCTGGAACTAGTGAAGCAGAACGAACCAGACATCAACGACTGGTATCACATCACGCTCCACCAACTCGTAGCCGTATGCCGAGACGTATCGAGCAAATACACTCGCTCGAAAGTTCGCAAGTCGCTCCCTACCGACTTCTCTTACATCATCCAGGAGTTGCTGCATGAGCGTACCGACGACCACGACAAGGCTGCCTACGTGAATGTCATCGTAGATACCATCATCTCGACCGGCAGAGCCGACGATTTCATCATTGCCATCGCCAATGTGATCCAGCGTCTCGCCATCGACTCCCTCCATATCCTCGGCGACATCTACGACCGTGGTCCAGGCGCACATATCATCCTCGACACGATGAAGCGCTATCACAGTTGGGACCTCCAGTGGGGTAACCACGACATCTTGTGGATGGGTGCTGCGGCAGGCAACGACGCTTGCATCTGCAATGTGATCAGACTGAGTTTGCGATATGCCAACCTCACCACCTTGGAGGATGGCTATGGCATCAACATGGTGCCTCTTGCCACCTTTGCGATGGAGACATACAAGGACGACCCTTGCACGGAGTTCCTGCCTAAGTTGAATGGTGGAGCCAGCGTCTTGGACGACAAAACCCAGCGACTCACGGCACAGATGCACAAAGCCATCGCCGTCATCCAGTTCAAGGTGGAGGCACAGATTATCTCCAAGCATCCGGAATGGAAGATGGAGGGTCGCAAGCTCTTCGAGCACATCGACTACAAGAAGGAAACCATCGAGATAGATGGCAAGGAATACGAGATGACCTCTTGCCACTTCCCTACCATCGACCCAAAGAATCCTTCCGAGCTCTCCGAGGAAGAGCTAGCATTGATGAAGAAACTCCATCACTCCTTCTCCGTCTGCGAGAAGTTGCACAAGCACATCAAGGTGATGCTCCAGCATGGTTGTATGTACGCCATCTTCAACAACAACCTCCTCTTCCACGCCTCATGTCCACTCAATGCCGACGGCAGTCTGAGAGAGGTGGAGATTTATCCAGGCAAGAAGTACAGTGGCAGAGACTTGATGCACCATACGGGCATGCAGATACGCACGGCATTCCAGCAGGATTCAGATCCCGACGAGAAAGCCTACGCCATCGACTACTTCCTATATCTCTGGTGCGGTCCCGACAGTCCACTCTTCGACAAGAGCAAGATGGCTACCTTCGAGCGTTACTTCATCACCGACAAGGAGACGCACAAGGAGGAAAAGGGCTATTACTTCAAGTTGAGAGACAGCGAGGAGGTCATCGACCACATCATGGATGCCTTTGGGGTGACGGGACCCAACCGTCATATCATCAATGGTCACGTACCTGTGAGAACGACCAAGGGTGAGAACCCTATCAAGGCAAATGGCAAGTTGATGGTCATCGATGGTGGTTTCTCTAAAGCCTATCACAACGAGACCGGTATCGCCGGTTATACCTTGGTCTATCACTCCCGTGGTTTCCAACTCGTTCAGCACGAGCCATTCACAAGCACAGAGGATGCCATCAAGAGAGGTACCGACATCAAGAGCACCACACAGATCGTAGAGATGTCGAACCGCAGGATGCTGGTAGCCGATACCGACATAGGTGTCGAGTTGCGCAAGCAGATCGCTGACTTGGAAGAGCTTCTCTTCGCCTACCGTCATGGATTCATCAAGGAAAGAGAGAAGAAATGATATGCTGAATACATATACTAAAATTTGCAATAAAATGAAAAGATTAATGTCCATGCTTATAGTCTGCTTCATCGCCTGCGGACTACTCGTTTCTAAAGCCCAAGGCAAGCAAAACCAAAGTAAACAAACTGTAGAGGCAGACACAACCGCTACTGATACAACTTTGGACGTCATCGCCTACTTCGCAAAAGGAGACACATGCGACTATTGGATTTCCGAAACCAAATGGAAAATCAATGGCAAAGATACGATCAAAACTGCCGACATCGCAACAAAGATTCGACTTGTTGTCACAGATTCGATCGCTACAGGCTACAAAATGAATTACACATTCATGGATATCGACAATGACACAACCACCAACTCATTGGAAGCAAAACTAGCCAACGCGATTGCCGAAAGAGTCGGAAAGACGGTCATTGGTACAACTATAGAGTTTGAAACTGATGAATATGGGACCATCACTAAAATTCATAACCTCAGTCAAATCAAGAAGCAAGCTAAAACTCTCTTCAAAGACTGCATGAAAGACCTTGCCAATATGCCAGAAATGAAATTCATGAAAGAATTAGGTTTCGACATTTCAGACATCAGCAAGAATGTGTCCACAGACGAATTGGTAGAAGGATACGTTGAAGAATTGAAAGATTTATTTTTTTGCCATGGCAACACATATAAGATAGGAGAAACAGAAGAGCACGAAGATGCCACTGAAAATTCCTACGAGTCAGACTCCAACCGTTCCGTGTCTATCGATGAAGATGGCAATTATACAATACAGGGAGAAGTTATCAGTGTAATACCGCAATCAGACATCAAAGCGTTGCTAAGCGGTTTTGTGGGTGCCCTCAAAGACAAGAGCATCTCTGAAAATTTTGAAAAAGAGTTTGATTCGCAAGTTAATGTTGATGCCAAAAACTCGTCTTGGTTTGCAATAAGCTGCTATCCTGATGGTTGGCCTTACGAAGTGATTAAGCAAAACAAAGTAAAATTGGGTGACTTGGAAAAAGTTAGCCAAACTCATATAGAAGAATGTTACTTCTCTCACATCAAGAAGTAATATTATTTACCAAAAGAAAACAATAGCAAGTAAAAAGTTGCCATTTTGCATGTTGATATTCACAGCGAATACTTCTGCGCAAAGTGGCAACCTTTTTTTGTTGTTTACCTCTTACATCTTCTCTTCCCCATACATCTCTTTCCACCAAGAGCCATCATCCTGAAGCCATTTGGCAAACCAAGCGAAGATGGTGTCTTGCCACTTGATTCGTTTCTGATAGTCGGTGATGTGATGATCCTCTCCATTCACCAGCACCATGGCAGTAGGACTGTTCAAGAGTTTCAGAGCTGTATAAAGTTGGATGCTCTCGCCCACTGGCACATTATGATCTGCCGTGCCATGGAGGAAAAGTAATGGCGTGTGAATTTTGTCGGCATTATAGAGCGGACTCTGATCTACAAAGAGATGCTTGTTGGTCCATGGATACTCGTTTGCCATCGACACCTCACTATAACTATAGCCCCAATAGCCCTCACCCCAATAACTGGTGTGGTCGCTGATGCCAGCATGGGAAATGGCTGCGGCGAAGAGGTCGGTCTGAGTCTGAAGATACTGAGTCATAAAACCACCATAGCTGGCACCGATACAGCCTATCTTCTTACGGTTCACATAATGGTGCTCATCACAGAAAGCCTTCGTGCTCGCAATGATGTCCTCTGCTACACCTTCACCTGCCGTATCCACATGTCGAGCTGAGAATTTCTGTCCAAAACCGGTAGCACCACTTGGATTGATCACCAAGACCACATATCCCATCGCAGCATATACATGATGAGGATAACGACTTTGGAACATACGACTTGTAGGACTACAACCGCCGTAATAATTGACTACCATGGGATACTTCTTGTTGGCATCGAAGTGAGGCGGCAGATAGTAACGGCAGCATAAGGTGTCTCCTCGGGAATTGATGTAGTTCCAAGCCTTGCAATCACCTAGCTCGACATTCTTCAAAGCCTCACGCCCAAAGTCCTCCATCAACTGTCCCTTCAATGTTTTTATATTCATCTTGTAAAGTCGATCTGCATTGGATGCACTCTGACCGGAGAAAGCCATCTCACCTGATGCCGTGGCAACAGAGAAACTCTTGATATATTCTTCTGGCGACTGAATGAGCGTAATTTTTCCACTCTTTGGGTTAAGTTGGAAGAGATGCACGCAGTCTTTATCCTCAGCCGAGAAATAGATATTGCCATCCCCCTTGCTCCACTCCACACTCTGTACATTTGGATTGAAGTCCTTGGTCAGTGGGCGCACCTTCTTGTCTGCCAGCGACATGAGGTAGAGTTGAGTATCTATCATACTAGGTGTCTGACCTTCGTCCACATTCTTTCCAATGCCATCAAATGCCTCTGGCGAACCCGTAAGCAACACACTCTTGCCATCTGGAGAAAAGTATGCGCCACTCACAAATCCATCCTTATCTACCAAAGTCTCAGCCTGTAAGGTATTGAGGTCGAGACGATAGATGGAAGTCAGGGTGGTAGGACGCTTAGTGAGTCGTTCCTCGCTCTTACTCATCAGAATGTAACGAGAATCGGCAGAGATGTCATTGAGATAAACATTGTGATAACCAAACGTGAGTGGTTGCATGACACCTGTAGCCAAGTCGTATTTGGCTAGGCTGCTTCGTTCTCTCCATCCCGGTTGTCTATCATCAGGCGACTTGATGTCAAATACCTGTGCATCCTTCTTTCTACCCTCAGTCGTAACAGTAAAAACCAGCGACTTCTCATCAGGCGTGAACTGGAAATAACCTTCAGGCAACTCCTCCACCAAAACTTCACGTTGCATATTAAGCGGATTGACGGTGATGAGCTGTAACTTGCCCTCGCTGTTCTTTTCCGTAAAATAGTATCTATTGGTTCGAGGCATCCATGCGATACGCTCGTCAAAGGAGGCAACAATTTGGTTGGTAAGACAATTACGCAATTCATTCTTCACATGATTATTGCCTTGATTGTCAAGCCAGGTCTTACGATCGATGACAAACTTTCCGTTAGGTGAGATGGAAACACCAGGACAAGTCGGAATCTGCATCACGTCATAAATATTGTATGCACGCTTCGCCGACGATGATGTTTCGCCAATAATGACGGCTTTCCCATCCTCTGCCGTAATGCTTACATGGCAAGGACCAGCATTAACAGACGTTGTCCCTTCGGAGTTCGAGGACGAAGATGAAGGAGACAGTTTCGTTGTCAGATATTTGATGACAACGGTATGATTCGATGGCATCAATGTCATCTCAGACTTGCCACCATTTGCTTTCACTGGTTCACCATCCACAAACAAGCGATAATCCTTCAAGCCGTTCACCGCAATTGTTACCTTAGTACGAGAGGTATTGGTAAATGTAAATGAACTGAGATGCAAGGCATCCTGACCGCCATTGGGAAGCACAGATACAGTCTTTGCTTGGTTCAGCACACTCAAGTTGAGCGGTGAATCGAGCACGCCGTCCATCGAGTATTTCTCAGCTTTCACGTTCACACTATCAGCCATCCAAGGCACACTGACCGGATAAGGACCGGCATATTTAAATTTTTGGACTTCAATACTTTCTGCATTTACATTCAAGGAAGACATCAATGCTGCGCTCATCAAGAAAGCAGCGATTCTAGATTTTGCTATCATATAATATATCTTTTATTATTCAAACATTAAAAAGCTAAACTTCAGCTTTTGTCATTCATTCTAAAGGCGAGCTACCAACGTCATTCCCATTGGTGCAACAGAAAGGCTGACATCTTGTTTTTTTTTACCCTTTCCCAAGATGATATCACCTATCCAATATCCAGCTTCGGCAGAAGCAACGCCAATGGCTGCACCCGCTACAACATCCCCCCAATGATGGCGATTGCGACGCACTCTATCCACAGCCACTGTGGTAGCCACAGCATATCCCGCGACACCTATCCAAGGCGACACTTTACGATACTCATGCATCAATGTGGTAGCGCCACAAAAGGCTACAGCCGTATGTCCCGACGGAAACGAATGGTTGTCGGTGCCATCCGGTCGCATTTCATGTATTGTATGCTTGAGGGAATAAGTGACAGCAGCGTTGATGCCAAACGATACAACCGATACCGTAAGTCGTCGTTTCCAAGAACTCTCAGCTGGTACACCCAAGAGTTTTAGTCCGAAGACAGCAGCCGTAGGAACATACTCCAACACATTGTCGATGCCATCGCCATGATAGCGCTTATACTGATGAGCGACAGGCTCACTCACCTCCTGAGCCAAACAACCATTGCTTATCAAGAGCGATAAGGTGAATATTGCTAATCTCTTACTTTTCATACTGCAAAAGTAGGCAAAATAATCCAATTACGAGCATTTTAGAGTTAAAAAACAAAAAATACTCGTTCTTCCCTTACATTTTGATTAATTTTGCAAAGAAAAAGTAAAAGTTTCATATCAAAAAGATACAAAGATAAGAATGAAAAGAATGCAGATACCGCTACTCGGCAAGATAATCATCGCCATCGTATTGGGCGTCGTACTGGGAAATGTTCTCACGGAAGAATGGGTAAGACTTTTCCTCACCTTCAATGGTATTTTCAGTCAGTTTTTGGGCTTTATGATACCTCTTATCATTATCGGACTGGTGACTCCAGCTATTGCCGACATCGGTCATGGAGCTGGCAAATTGCTCCTCGTCACTGTGGGCTTGGCATTTGCCGACACCATCTTGGCAGGTTTATTGGCTTACGGAACGGGATCGCTATGCTTTCCTGACATGGTAGCTCGCACAGGACATGTAACCGTAGATAAAATAGAGGAACTCAAACCGTTCTTCGAACTGAAAATACCAGCCATGGTGGATGTGATGAGTGCACTTGTATTCTCCTTTATCGCTGGCATTGGTATTGCCTACAAATCGAGCCGCACAATGCACAATGTCTTCAGAGAATTCAAGGACATCATATCGGGCGTCATCTCCAAGATCATCATTCCTCTCTTGCCACTTTATATCTTCGGCATCTTCCTCAACATGACGTTTACTGGAGAGGCATATCGCATCTTGGTGGTCTTTGCCCAAATCATCCTCGTCATTTTGGTACTCCACGTGGTTATCCTACTATATGAGTTTGTGATAGCAGGCGGATTATCTCACAAGAACCCTTTACGGTTGTTGTTCAACATGTTGCCTGCCTATTTTACGGCACTCGGCACCTCCTCATCAGCAGCCACGATACCTGTCACATTGAAACAAACACTGAAGAATGGCGTCACCGACGGCATAGCCGGATTTACGGTTCCTCTTTGCGCCACCATCCACCTATCTGGTTCGATGATGAAAATCACTTGTTGCGCCCTCACAATCTGTATGCTCAATGGAATGCCACACGGCTTGCCGCTTTTCCTCAACTTCATCTTCGTGCTCTCCGTCTGTATGGTTGCAGCCCCTGGAGTACCAGGAGGAGCCGTCATGGCAGCCCTTGGTCCACTCGCTTCTGTCTTGGGTTTCGATGCCGACATGCAAGCACTCATGATAGCTTTGTATATCGCCATGGATAGCTTCGGCACAGCTTGCAACGTGACTGGAGACGGTGCTATCGCCATCGTGGTCGATAAGATTTTCAGAAAGTGATATTTACTATTAATTCATTATTATTTATAATTTCATTCGTCTATGTCAACGATTATTTATCCCTCCCCTATATTTGGTCCTGTGAACTCCCGCAGATTGGGTGTTTCACTTGGCATCAATCTCATGCCAGACGATGGCAAAGTTTGTTCATTCGACTGCCTCTATTGTGAATGCGGCTTCAATGCTGATTTCCGACCTACTCACAAACGTCCTACTCGTGAACAAGTGAAAGCAGGACTTGCCGAGGTCTTAGAGAATCGACACAAGAATCACGAGCCTCTCGACGACATAACTTTCGCAGGTAATGGTGAGCCTACAGGACATCCCGACTTCAAGGCTATCGTAGAGGACACAGTGGCTGTACGCAACCAGTATTTTCCAGAGGCAAAACTCTCTGTTCTCAGCAATTCCACCTATATATATAAGGAGGAAGTGCGGGAGGCCCTCATACTTGTCGATAACAATATCTTGAAGCTCGACACGGTCGATATGGATTACATCAAGAAGTTGGACCGTCCACAGCAGCCTAACTATGATGTAAAGGAAATCATCAAGTATCTCAAGATGTTCAAAGGTCATGTCATCATTCAGACGATGTTTCTTCGTGGAGATAATATGGACAATACTACCGAGAAATATATAGGTCCTTGGCTCGAAGCAGTAAAAGACATACAGCCAGAGAAAGTAATGGTCTATACCATTGACCGTGAGACTCCAGATAAGAAGTTGGAGAAAGCACCACGTGAAGTGCTCGATGCCATCAAGACTCGTGTAGAAGCCCTCGGCATCCCTTGCACTGCCAGTTATTAAACCATTCAACTTCCACTTTTGCAGTTATTTAGTTGAAAGAGAGAAAGAAAACGAGATAAGAGAAAAATAAAGAATGAAAGAGAAAAGCAACATTCTGATTGTCAGCGATATGTGCGGCTACGGAAAGGTATCAGCGGCTGTACAAATGCCCATATTGTCATATCTGGGACACGATGTATTCAATCTGCCCACAATGCTCATCAGCAATACCTTCCCATACGGCAAGTATGCTATCCTAGAATGTACTTCCTACATCGAGGAAGCCCTCCTAAAATGGAATGAGCTTGGCATACATTTCGATGCTATCACCACTGGTTTTATCCCTTCCGAGCAACAGGCGCAACTTATCGCTCGCTATTGCAGAGAGCAAGCTGCATTGGGAACAGAGATATTCGTTGATCCCGTTATGGGCGACTATGGCAAACTCTATGGCGGAGCCAATGAGGGCACCATCCGCTGCATGAGAGAGATGCTCAGTGTGGCGCACCTCTGTTTTCCTAACTATACAGAAGCCTGCCTGCTCACAGGTGCTGAATATAGCGAGAAAGGAATCTCGAAGAGCGAAGCATACGAACTGGTCAACCAACTGAGAGAAATAGGTTCGTTATCAGTGCTCATCACTTCTTGCATCGTGGACGGTCAGCATGCTGTTGTGGGATTCAATCACGAGACTGACGAATATTTTGTCTTACCATACGATGAGATTCCTGTACAATTTCCCGGTACAGGTGACATTTTCTCCAGCATCATTGAGGGAAGGCTCACCGATGGCGACAACCTACAGCATGCCACCCGTGTCGCCATGGATACCTTGCGCAACTGGATAGACATCAACAAAGACAACGAGGACAAGAACCGTGGCATTCCTATTGAGCGCCATCTAGCTGACTTGTAACAGATAGAAGTTTCGCAAGTGATAGAAGTTAAGTAACCGACAGATATGACATTAGAACAACTGATACGGCAGTTTGGGAAGTTGCCTGCTTCCCAAATCGCCGTCCAAGTAAATGACACTTTGGCTCATCATCAGAGCCTTATCATCACCGCCCCTCCTGGCGCAGGCAAATCCACCTTACTCCCCCTCACCCTTTTGAAAGGTATGAAAACCAGAGGCAAGATTTTGATGCTGGAACCTCGCCGTATTGCCGCTCGACAGATAGCTGAGCGCATGGCAGACATGTTGGGCGAGAAGGTGGGTGAAACAGTGGGCTATCGAGTGCGATTCGAGAGCAAGGTTTCTGAACGCACCCAAATAGAAGTGCTTACCGAGGGCATCCTCACAAGAATGCTAGTTGGCGATGCAACACTGGATGGCATCGACATGGTGATTTTCGATGAATTCCATGAGCGAAGCCTTCAGTCAGACTTAGCTTTCGCCCTCACCCGCCAAACACAGCTACTAATCCGTGACGACCTGCAACTCGTCATTATGTCGGCTACCATAAATGTGGAAGACATCAGCAAGGCAATACAAGCTCCCGTTATCGAGAGCAAAGGAAAGATGTATCCTGTGAAAGTGAAATATGCCCAAGAGACACCCGACCGTTTCCATATCACACAAGCAGTAGCGAGTGCCATTGTCAGAGCCTATAGAGAACATGATGGCGACATCCTCGCCTTCTTGCCTGGGCAAGCAGAAATCATAAGATGCGAGGAAATGCTGAAAGGGGCGTTTGCGACAGAATGGAATGATAACGTAAATGCAAATCAGCCCATCACAACGAGCATTTATCCGTTATATGGCAATCTCCCACAAGAGCAGCAACGTGCAGCCATCGCCCCCTCTCGTAAGGGCGAACGAAAGATTGTCCTTGCCACGCCCATTGCAGAAACGTCTCTCACCATCGATGGCGTAAGAGTGGTCGTGGATTCTGGACTTTGCCGTCAACTGGTCTATGAGGCGAGCACAGACCTCAGTCACTTGGAGACCGTAACTATCAGTCAAGACATGGCGACACAGCGTATGGGACGAGCTGGAAGACTCGCCGAAGGCACATGTTATCGCCTGTGGACCTTGGCATCCCAACATCAGATGCAAGAGCAACGCAAGCCTGAGATAGAAGAAGCCGACTTGTCATCCTTGGCACTCGCCATTGCAGCCTTTGGTGAAAGCGATGTACTCTCACTCCCTTGGCTTACCCCTCCACCTACAGGGCACATCATGCAAGCTGTGAAAACATTGAAAGCATTAGGTGCCATTTCACCACTCGATGAACTCTCAATCACTCCCCTCGGCAAAAAGATGGCACAAATGCCTTGTCACCCTCGTATTTCGAAAATGATTTTGAGCGCAGCATCAACCAGCGAGAAGAATTTGGCTTGCGATATTGCAGCCCTCTTGGAAGAAAAGGATCCATTAGCAGATAAAGAGGATTGCGACATGAGCCTACGTATCAGCTATCTCAGAAGCGCAAGAAAAAATAAGAATCTGGGCAAATGGGCTCGAATCGCACGAATTGCACAAGAATACCAAAGGATGTGCCGAAAGAAAGAGAACACAGACCAGACGAAGAAAGCAATACGAGATTCCAAGGACGCTCATACCGATATAACTGCAGAGGATATTGGCAGACTAGTCGCCTATGCCTATCCGGAACGCATCGCCAAAGCTAGCGATAACCTCGGCAACTTTCGTTTGGCCAATGGTCAACTGGTACGAATCGACTCTACCGATGCCCTTTCTGCAAAAGAATGGATAGCCATCGCCTCGCTCCACACCATGAGCAACAGCAGCCAAACATCACTTCACGCTACAGGCAATGCCGGCAAAGTATTCCTCGCCGCACCCCTTGATGAGCAGACACTAGAAGAAATCGCCATTCCTCACCAACGTATCTCTTGGGACTCAAAGCTAGAGGGTGTAGTAATGCGAGAGGAGAGACGTATCGGCTTGCTTGTGCTCGACAGCAAACCGATGCACGACATCGACAAGGAGAAAATCAAGGCTATCGTCTGTGAGGCTGTGAAGAAAGACGGATTGAGCCTACTCGACTGGAATAACGACGTGCAAAGGCTCCAACTGCGTGTGGCTAAAGTAAAGGAGTGGCATCCGGAGCTTGACATTCCCGACCTTTCAACCGATTATCTCTTAAACACAGCTAGCGAATGGCTTCCATTCTATCTAGAGGAGAATGACAAAGTAAAGTCGAATGCCAATGAGTTAAAGAAGTTGCCACTCCATGAGATGATTTGGAATATCCTACCCTACGATTTGCAACAATCCATTGAACATCTCGCACCTACACACATCCAAGTGCCTTCGGGTAGCAAGATTCGAGTGGATTATCGTCAAGGAGCCGACGCACCCATATTGAGTGTACGCCTACAAGAATGCTTCGGGATGCAGGAAACTCCTTGTGTGAACGATGGCAAACAACCAGTATTGATGGAATTGCTATCCCCTGGTTTCAAACCCGTGCAGTTGACACAAGATCTTTCTAGTTTTTGGAAAGGTACTTACTTCGAGGTACGAAAAGAACTGAAGCGTCGCTATCCCAAGCATTTTTGGCCTGAGAATCCATTGGAGAGCATGGCGGTGAAGGGAGTAAAGAAAAAGTAACAACAACTCCGCTATGAGCCTATTGGTCTCATAGCGGACAAAAAAAATAGAGCTTGTTTCACAACAAGCTCTACCTACATACTTACTAAAACTAAATTAACCACTAAAAAAACTAATATTTTCAATATTGCGTTAACAATATCTTTTTCTAAACAGTTGCAAAGTTATAGTAAATTTTCGAAACCACCAAATTTTTCTGTACTTTTTTACAGAAAATAGTGAAAATAATTACTAAAACTTGTAAGAGAGAGTCATTAAGAGCTGATGACGATTGTTTTTTACCTCCGTTACAGGGGCTACACAATTCATCTCCTCAAAAGATTGGAATGGATAGAAGTCTCCCTTCTGAGCACTATACTGATATGCAACATCAAATCCCCATCCTTGATAGTTGAATCCCAAACCTGCAGTGATGCGGTTGGTCGCTTTCCAGTTTGTATAGTCAGAAGAAGTAGAGGCATAGACACCATTGCTATCAAAGGTCTGATCTCTGAATGCATCATTTTTGTACATCGGAGAAACATAGTTATATCCCAAGCGAATTGCAAGCATGTCTATTGGCTTGTATTCTGCACCAACTTTGAATGTACTGACACCCTTCAAGTTTAGACGAGTATCATGATTCATTGCTTCGTCACTAGTACTTGTCTCATATCCTGCACCATCCCAATAATCATAGTAAGTACCCGTCTTTTCTCGATTGTCCATATGATCATACCAAGCATACTCATAAGTTGCACCCAAAGCAAGAGATTTGCCAACTGTATGTCCCATACTTACACCAACTTTCCATGGTGTATTTAAGCGGAAATCATAATCTACAGACTGTCCTCTATCTCCTTTGGTATAGCATGGAGCTTGCGTCCCATCGGTTTCTTGATACGTTGCTGGTTCATTGTCACCATAAATAGATATATCATTATCACCTTTGAGTGTGAGATCATAGAATATCGGACTGTTCACGTAAGCACCTATTCTGAAAGGTGAATCTGCAACTGGACGGAATATCAAACCTGCTTTGACATCATATCCTGTACCAGAAATTCTTAGCTGTTCATGTGAATCTGCTATGTTGCCATCAGCAAGATCCTCGCTATACAATGAATTACTATTGTAATGAACATCATGTATTCCTATAGTCAAACCGAGCCAAACACGATTATTCAAGCTACCACTGATATTAAAGTCATAAGTACCTATATAACCATGTTGGTACTGACCAAATAAAAAGTCTTGAGCTTCTGCATATGCTAACCCTCCAGTTGTTGGTACGTTAAAGAGGCCAGACTGATAATTTCCTTGATTGTTATTGTAACCACCATAATTTGCATCAACCGCAGTCCATCCTGCATACTCTTTGTTGTTTTTAGCTGCGGTCAATTTATTCTGAGACACATTTTTCAATGAATTAGCTGCATTTAGAATTTGACCAAAATCTGCACTTTTGTGATAGTTAAATGCCAAGTTCAGATAGCTGCTACGACCGCGAGTTGGCGACCAGACTATACCAACCTGGTCAAATGTAACATGTGACTTTTCACCATTGAAGTTGATGGTCTGATTATTATAACGAGTGAATTTTTCAGCGTCAGTTTGAGCCATAACACCGGCCGACATACTCACTTGATTTTTACGAAATAGTCCAATACCAGCTGGGTTCGTACTAATCGTCGAAATGTCAGCACCCAAAGCCTCCATAGCTCCACCCATACCTACATAACGAGCAGTTCCTGTAAGTTGAGGTGCGGTCAACTTTGCATCTTGGTAAGTTTCTTGCGCTGCTGCTGCCATACTAGTCATTAGTAAACTAGCGAAAAGTATATGCTTCATATTGTTCATAATTTATCTAAACTTTAAATCTATTCAAAATCCGAAGAAAACATATTTTTTCTAACCTATAGTAATCATTCTAGACCAGTTTTTATCTTCTACCTCCAAAGCTACCTCCTGAATGACCGCCACCACCACTAAAGCTGCCGCCACCAGAACGTCCTCCGCCAAAGCTTCCTCCGCCGAAACTTCCTCCGCCGAAACTTCCTCCACCATTGTTAAAGTTTCCTCCATTGCCGAAGCTGGAGTTACTGCGAGTGCCCCACGAGGAGTTATTGCTGCTATTATTGTTGCCCTGACGCTGTCCAAAACTATGATTAGAATTACTACGACGTGAATATGTGTTGGAATTGTTTCCACTCACACCATAACGATGGTTAGAGCCATCTATTCTTCCTGGATTGTTATAGCGCTTGTTGCCAGCAAATCCTCCATAGCTTACGTGTCCTACCATCGGTCCTCCCCAATACCAAGGGCTATAATAACCACCCCATCCATAATACCAAGGGTCGTACCAACTATAGTAGCCTGCATAACCATAGTACCAAGGATCGTAGAATGGATCAAACCAAGGGTCGTACCATCCAGCATAATAGCCATAACGCCAAGGATTTCTCCATCCCCAGTAGCCACTACGCCAATAGTATGGACCTACACCATAATAATCATAGAACCAAGGATTGTAGTAGCCATCCCAACGGCTCAGGTCACGAGTATATTCGAAATCCTCATCCTGGTTGATGTACTTCTTGGCGAAAGCTGCATCATCATAGATAGAATCAGGTTTCACACCCTTGTCGAGACGGAAAGAGATGATGTCGTTGCCCAGGGAATCCGTTGTGATACCCTGATAGTGACTGAGGATACGGCCATTGCGATTGTACTCATCAACAGATCGAGGGCTACCCGACCAATATATTGCATAGATACTATCACGACGAGCACGTTGCTGGTTGTAAGCCTTGATTCTCTGCTCACGCAAGGCAGCTTCCTTCTTGGCCTCTTGTTTCGGATTGAAATAGAGGTCATCGTCCTGTGCCATTGACACCAATGGCAACGCTGCCAAAAGGACTGTACAAAGAACTAACTTTCTCATTATATTGCTCCTTTTCTTTTAATTCTTTTCAGATGTTGATTCCTGAATGTGCTAGTCAGCCATCCCATATCACGAGAAGAGCATTTTTTAGCCTCATTCGTCACTCTTAAAATCATCTGAGTGCAAAATTATTGCTTATTCTTATGCAAAATTAAAGAAAAACCCTAAATAATGGTAGGTTTTTCCCTATTTTTTATAAATTTGCAGTGTTTTTTAGACAATAACAAGAAATCAAGAGCAAGATATGAAATATTTAGTAGCCAAATTTAAGATAGCAACGAGCGAAGACTTGTTGCAAGTGTGCAAGGACCTCTTGGCAGATAGTGCCGCAGAGGCAGGTTTCGAATCCTTCGAGGAAACTCAGGAAGGACTGGAGGCGTATGTGCAGAAAGAATTGTTTGACAAGGATGCCCTCGATGCTTCCATCGCCGATTTTCCTATCGAGGGAACCGACATCTCCTACACCATCGAAGATGCTGAGGACAAAGACTGGAATGAAGAATGGGAAGAGCAAGGTTTCGACCCGATCTGCGTGGATGACCAAGTACTCATCTATGATGCCAAACATCCAGAGCTCCACCCGACCACATCACCCGACCACATCGAAATTGGCATTGAGGCGAAGTTGGCTTTTGGAACTGGCAATCACGAGACCACTCGAATGATCGTCTCCACCTTATTAAATATGAACCTTTATAAGATGAGAGTTTTGGATTGCGGATGCGGAACTGGCATTCTCGGACTCGTTGCCTCCAAACTAGGGGCGAACGAAGTGGTAGGTTATGACATCGATGAATGGAGCGTGGAAAATGCCAAGCATAATGCCCAACTCAATGGCGTAGATAACTTGGAAGTCTATTTCGGCAACGCATCGGTCATCAACCATATCAGCGGTGTGTTTGACGTAGTTCTCGCCAACATCAATCGCAACATCCTGCTAGAAGACATGAAGTCGTTCCGTGGTGTACTCAACGAAGGTGGCTACATGATACTCAGCGGTTTCTATGAGGAAGACATTCCTGTCCTACTAGAAAAGGCAAAGGAATTCGGACTATACGAGTCTGGACGAAGAACAGACAACAACTGGGCTTGCCTCGTTTTGAAAAATAAATAAAAAGACAGCATTTCTAGAAAAGATAATTTTTCTAGAGAAAAGATATAGTTCTAAGTAAGACAACATTTCTAGAGAAAGATACGTTTTTGCAGAAAAACAAAAAAGGCTAGCCCAATCAAGCTAGCCTTTTTTGTGTCGAAGCCCACATTATTCTTCACTATCCTCATCCTCAGCGTCAAGGAGAGATTCCCCTTTGGAGCCGATACACAATTTGCGAAGGTCATAGAAACTTCCATTATAGATATTGAAATCGACATACCCTTTGATACCTGGCAATTTGCCGGCATCAGTATGTTGCCAAAACTTCCATTTTCCTTGGTATTGCACCTTGTCTACATAATAGTGGGCTATCCAATAAGGATAGTCGTCAAAGACGGGCGCACTAAGATATTTCTCCTTAAACTTGTAATACGTATAGATGATAGGCTTGGCATGATACTTATCCTCTACGATATGCAGCCATGTCAAGACATCCCTTTGAAAATCATCCACACTCTTGTCGGCTGGCTTATGCTCAATATCCAACACTGGAGGCAAGTCGCCTTCCGTTAGATGTACCTTGTCCAAGAAATAATAAGCTTGTTCACGAGCCGAAGACTTATTGCTCCAGAAGTGATAGACACCACGGATGAAACCATAGTCGCGTACTTGATTGAAATTTTCTCTGAAATGATCATCAAGACGCGATGCACCCTCGGTACTCTTGATGATGACAAAACGCACGGGACATCCCTCTATCATAGCGTTCTTGAGCTGTTCCCAGTCTATTTTTCCCTGATAATGCGAGATGTCAATGCCATGAATCTCATACCCCTCAGGGTATTCGGCATCACCATACAAAGCTCTCCACCTGAAACCGGTAGGACTGACGAAGAAATAATAAAAAGCCCAAATATAGACAAGGATGATGGCGATACCGCCTATCCACCAAGCCCATCGCGGATAACGATGCATGAATTTGGGCAAAAAAGAAGACGAACGTCTTCTGCCACGTCCCCCACCACGCCGAGTTGTATTCTTTCTCGACATGGAAGTTTTTTTCTGTGTAGAAGTCGTTCGTCTTGTTGACATATAGTATTTATACTAAATTACTTAGCCTGCTCCAGCTGGAGAGTCTTTGTGGTCTGGTCGCAAACCTCAGATGGACCCCAGTACTGGATAGGACCTGGATAAACGTATGCTGTCTCCTTAGCCCACTGCTCACGCTTAGAAGCGAAGAACTTGAATGGAGCACCATCCAACTCTACGAGAGCCTTGCGGATAACAGGCTTGTTGGCACCGTTACGACGCTCGATATTCATCATCATAGTGATTGGCACACCACCAGCAATCCACTCAGCAGCAGGAGCTGTTGTGTTCTTGATGATAGACATATAACCAGTCTTGCCATTAGCGATCAAGCGAGAAGCGTTGTAACCGAGTGAGTAGCAGTAGTCAGCATCGTAGTTAGAAGGAGCTGCGCAACGACCCTCGTAACCGAAGAAGTGGTGCTGAGCAGAGAACTTACCTACGAACTTGCCCTCTTCCTTCCAAGCAGCCAACTTCTTAGCTACCATGCGAGAAAGCAACTTCTCTGTCTCGATGAGAGATACCTGTACGTTTCCGTGAGGGTCACGATCGAGGCAAAGCTGACGAGCCACATCCTCTGGGAGAGACTCCAATACAGCGAGGTTGTCCTTAGCGATAGCACCCTTAACGAATGCAATCTGCTCCTCAGCAGAAGCAAACTCACGAGACTCACCTGTTGCAGGGTCGGTCAATACCTCGTTCAACTCAGCGATCAACTTCTTGATAGCAGGGATGAACTCGATCAAGCCCTCTGGGATGAGCACGGTACCGAAGTTGTTGCCCTCAGCAGCACGAGCAGCTACCACGTTAGCGATATATGTTACAACATCATCAAGAGACATATTCTTAGCCTCTACCTCCTCAGATACCAAGCAGATGTTTGGCTGAGTCTGGAGAGCGCACTCAAGGGCGATGTGAGAAGCTGAGCGACCCATCAACTTGATGAAGTGCCAGTACTTACGTGCAGAGTTGCAGTCACGCTCGATGTTACCGATCAACTCAGAGTATGTCTTACAAGCTGTATCAAAACCGAAAGAAGTCTCAATCTGCTCGTTCTTCAAGTCACCATCGATAGTCTTAGGGCAACCGATTACCTGTACGCCATACTTCTTGGCAGCATAGTACTCAGCGAGTACACAAGCGTTGGTGTTAGAGTCGTCACCACCGATGATAACGAGTGCCTTGATGCCAAGCTCACGAAGGATTTCGATACCCTTCTCAAACTGGTCTTCCTTCTCCAACTTAGTACGGCCAGAACCGATAATATCGAAACCACCAGTGTTACGATACTCGTCCATCAACTCAGGAGTAATCTCCATGTACTTGTGATCAACGAGACCACCAGGACCGAGGATGAAGCCATAGAGCTTGTTAGCAGGATTGAGAGACTTCACACCGTCGAAAAGACCAGAGATGACGTTGTGACCACCAGGAGCCTGACCACCAGAAAGGATAACACCTACGTTGAAAGCAGGAAGTTCCTGAGCCTCGCCAGCCTCGAATGTGATGACAGGCATACCGTATGTGTTAGGGAACAATGCCTTGATCTCATCTTGGTTACCTACTGACTGTGTTGCTGCACCCTCTACTGCCTTAACAGGGCCCTGAAGAGCCTTTGGCAACTTTGGCTGATAAGCAGCTCTTGCAATTTGCAATGCACTTTTTTCCATAATTATTTTCTTATATTTAAAAGTTGAAACTTCAAAAACAATGCAAAAATAACCTTTTTCCGTGAGATATGGAAAGAAAAAATCTAAAATAGAGTTAATCAACGCTTTTTTTTGTTTCTTCTGCTTGGATTTCGGAGATTTTTGTTAACTTTGAGCATCAATTTCATAGTTTTAATCATTAAACTCTACGAATTATGGCAAACAAAAGAGACTTAAAACGCACTATCAATTACATTACAAGCGAGCTTTTCGCTGAATGTGTCGCAGCTTCATTGTACAATGGAGACACCAAACAGGCTGATGTCGATGGCATCCTTTCAGCCATCGTCATGCTCAATACAGATTTCATCAAACGAGTTTCTCATCCTGAGCCAGGCGTGAAGCCAACGCTCTACTTCAAGAATCTCATCACAGACTTCAACAAGCAGTCGAGTGAGATTATTGACCAAATCACCAACCTAGCATAGTCTTTTCACCTTATTATATATAATGATACAGAAAATTTGCTATTGGATATTGTACAAGCAATTGGGATGGACCAAGGAAGTGACCGTGGATATACCAGAGAAATACATCATTTGCCTGGCACCCCACACGAGCAACTGGGATTTGATATTGGGGCAACTCTATGCCCATGCCGAAAGAATCAAGAGTAACTTCCTGATGAAGAAGGAGTGGTTCTTCTGGCCTTTGGGACCTATCTTCCGCAAGATGGGAGGCATCCCCGTATGGAGAAGCAAGCACACCAGCATGACCGACAACCTGGCTGAGGAAGCGAAGAAGAGAGATAGTTTCGTACTCTGCATCACACCAGAAGGTACTCGTTCTCTCAACCCCGATTGGAAAAAGGGCTTCTATTTCATCGCTCAGAAAGCCGGTTTGCCTATCTTGCTCTATGGCATAGATTACCAAAAGCGACATATCCAATGCACCAAGACCATCATCCCATCGGGAGATGTAGAGAAGGACATGCGTGAAATCAAACTCTATTTCAAGGACTTCAAGGGCAAGAAACCAGAGAAGTTCACAATAGGTAACATAGATTGAAGAAATTGAATAACAGAAACCGTTTAAGACTTTGCGTGTTAGGCAGTTGCTTGCTTACAACGGCAACCACCTTACACGCTCAATATTTAGAAGGAAACACAAGGGCTTGGGGCAACATCGAGTACCAAGACGACCCTTGGGTTTTCAATACATCTCATCCCTATTTCATTACCGAAGGACTTCAAAACAGGCATCTTTCGGTATGGGCTTCCCATGGCAGATATTATGACAATGAGAAGCACACCTGGAAGTGGCAGCGTCCTAATCTTTTTTGCACCACAGAGGACCTGTTCACCCAAACCATTGTGATCCCTTACTTGATTCCAATGCTTCAGAATGCAGGCGCCATCGTGTTCACTCCTCGTGAGAGAGACTGGCAAAAGCATGAAGTGATCGTTGACAACGATGATGCCATCAAGGGCAACTCTTATGTCGAGACCGTCAACGGCAAGAAGTGGAAAAAGGGAAAACAACCGGGCTTTGCCGCCACAAAGGCACTCTACTCCGATGGCGAGAATCCATTTGAGGAGGGGTCCGTGAGGAAGGCAAAGGCCACCAAGAAAAAGAATCATAGTGAAATCAGCTACCAACCTCAAATCCCTGAGGCTGGCAGATATGCCGTGTATGTCAGTTACCAGTCACTGTCCAAAAGTGTGAGCGACGCCAAGTACATCGTGTATCACAAAGGACAAGCAACCGAGTTCTCCGTCAACCAAAAGATGGGCGGCGGCACTTGGGTATATCTCGGTACGTTCGACTTCGATAAAGGCTGCAACATGTTTAATCGTGTCGTAGTCACCAACCAAGCTTCTTCCAAGGGCTATGTCACCAGTGACGCCGTGAGATTTGGAGGTGGCATGGGCAACATCGTCAGAGGCGAATACAACAGCCGCTTGCCTCGTTGCCTAGAAGGTGCTAGATACTACGCCCAGTGGGCTGGCGCTCCCTACTCTGTCTATGGAGGCAGAAAGGGAACCAACGACTATGCGGATGACATCAATACTCGTTCGCTGATGACCAACTGGCTGGGCGGCGGCAGCGTCTATATGCCTGCCATCGACGGCAAGAAAGTGCCTATCGAACTCTCACTCGCCGTACATAGTGACGCAGGTTACAACAAGGACGGCAAATCTACTTGGGGCGCACTCGCCATCTGCACGACCAACTTCAATGATGAGCGTCTCAACAGTGGCATCTCCCGATTCACCTCCAAGGACTTTGCCAAGACCTTGCTGAAGAATCTCGTCACCGACATGAAGGCGAAGTATGGAGAATTTGGAGAGCGATACCTCTGGGACAGAAACTACTCCGAGACACGTCTCCCAGAAGTTCCTTCCGCCATCATCGAGACCCTTTCACACCAGAGTTTCCCGGACATGAAGTTGGCACAGAATCCAATGGGCAAGTTCACCATCGCCCGTTCACTTTATAAATCCATCCTGAGATACGTTTCCTCCAATCATGGTAGCAAATACACGGTGCAACCTTTGCCACCGAATCATTTCTCCGTAGAGGTCAATGCACTGGGTGTCGCTACCCTATCATGGAGTCCACAAACCGACAAGCAGGAGCCTTCGGCTATCCCATCTTCCTACCTATTATATATAGCAGAAGGAAGAGGTGGATTTGACAACGGACAGATGGTGAAGACCGCAGCGTGCCAAGTGAAGTTGGAGCCAGGCAAGCTCTATCGCTTCAAGGTAACCGCCTTCAACAAGGGTGGCGAGAGTTTCCCTTCCGAGACGCTCTCTGCCTTGTACAACCCCAATGCCAAGAAGACGGTGCTCGTGGTCAACAACTTCCACCGCCTCGCTTCACCACAAGTCATCGACAACGCCAAAGAGCAGGGCTTCGACCTCGATGCCGACCCAGGTGTCAGCTATGGCTTGACGGCAGGATGGAGCGGCAAGCAGAAAGTCTTCAATAAGTCGAGAATGGGAGACGAGAGTGAAAACGGACTGGGATATTGCGGCAACGAGATGATAGGACAGTTTGTGGCAGGCAATGACTTCAACTATACTTGCGAGCATGCTTCTGCCATCGCAGCCACACAGAAATACAACATTGCCAGCTGTTCGAGCGAAGCCATCATTTCCGGCAAGGTAGATATGAAACATTACACGGTCGTTGACCTCATCAATGGCTTGGAAAGATACGATGGTTACACACCTGAGTACTACAAGTCGTTCTCGCCATCATTGATGAATCGCCTACAGAACTACGCTGTTCAGGGCGGTCGCCTCTTCGTGAGCGGTTCTTACCTGGGAAGCGATATGCAGACCACCGAAGAGAAAGCCTTCTTGGCAAACACCCTCAAGGTGGCTTACGCTCCCAACGACAGCATCGCACCTACAGCAGATGTAGAAGGACTCGGATTGAAATTCAACTACTACAATACGCTGAATGAAACCCATTATGCAGCCACGCATCCAGAGATACTCCAGCCTGCGACAGACCACGCCATTTGCGCCATGCAATATGAGAGTGGAGCCAGTGCGGCAGTGGCTTTCAAGTCGGGCAATGGCAGCACCTTCACCATGGGATTCCCATTCGAGTGCATCAAGGACGAGAGATTGCGTAGCCAACTGATGGCTGGCATCCTCAAATACTTGACGGAAGAATAAGAAGCCCTGCTTTTGAGAAGCAACAGAAAGAAAACAAAGAAAATAATTAAAGAATAAAAAGAAAATAATTAAAGAATAAAGAACTATGTATAAGATTCAAGCAAACCAATCAGGCACTCGCTCCATCGAAGTGAGCGACCTCCATTTAGAGACTATCGACAAGTACCAACTTCTTCGCAACCTCGTTGACAGCAATGGCATCATCGACGAGGAAGTGCTCGACAAGTTGAAGTTCAACGTACGCTCCCTCCTGGAGTCATCTTCTTGCCAAGACAAGAACTTACTCGACCTCTGCCTGGACGTGATCTACAACAACAATATGAAGGCGCTCGGACTCCACAACCTCGTATTGCTCTATGTAGATTGGAAGGACAAGAAGGAAGCTGAGGCTGCTGAGACAGCCGAACCTGATGCAGTGAATGACTAATTGACGATTGATGGATTATAAATTAACAGATTTTCTCCCCACTACCAAGAAGGAATGTGAGCTGAGAGGATGGGACCAGTTGGACATCATCCTCTTCTCAGGCGATGCCTACATCGACCATCCAGCCTTCGGTCCTGCCGTGCTTGGCAGAACCTTGGAGGCGCATGGCTACAAGGTGGCTATCGTTCCGCAACCCGACTGGCATGGCGACTTCCGTGACTTCAAGAAGTTAGGCAGACCTCGCCTCTTCTTCGGCGTGTCGCCAGGAGCCATGGACTCCATGGTGAACCGCTACACCGCCAATCGCCGTATGCGAAGCGAGGATGCCTTCAGCCCCGACTCTCGCCACGACATGCGTCCCGACTACCCTTCCATCGTCTATACCCAGATACTGAAGAAGCTCTATCCCGACGTACCTGTGGCACTCGGAGGCATCGAGGCTTCCATGCGCCGCATCAGTCATTACGACTATTGGCAGGACAAGCTCAAGAAGTGCATCCTCTGCGAGTCGGGAGCCGACTTGATATTGTATGGCATGGGCGAAAAATCCATCATCCAGTTGGCTGAGGAACTCGACAACGGCAAGAAGATAGAGGAAATCCGAGAGATGCCCCAGACAGTATTCCTCTGTAAGGAGAAAGAGATTCCTGGCGGTTACAAGGACGATGACATCATCTTGCATAGCCATGAGGAGTGCTTGCACAACAAGAAGGGACAAGCCGAGAACGTGCGCCACTTAGAGGAAGAATCCAACAAGGTTCATGCCCAGCGCATGATTCAGGCGGTCGATAACAAGGTGGTGGTCGTCAATCCTCCTTATCCTACGATGACCACCGAGGAGCTAGATGCGTCGTTCGACCTTCCATACACCCGATTGCCACACCCGAAATATAAGGGAAAGACGATACCAGCCTACGAGATGATCAAGTTCTCCGTCAATATCCACCGAGGTTGTTTCGGCGGTTGCTCCTTCTGCACCATCTCAGCCCACCAAGGCAAGTTTGTGGTATGCCGAAGCAAGGAGAGTATCCTCAAAGAGGTGAAGAAAATCATCCAGATGCCCGACTTCAAGGGTTACCTAAGCGACTTGGGCGGTCCTTCTGCCAACATGTATGGCATGGGCGGCAAGAACAAGAAGGCATGCGAGCACTGCAAGCGTCCTTCCTGCGTGAACCCACAAATCTGTCCGAACCTCAACACCGACCACAGCAAGTTGCTCGAAATCTACCATGCCGTGGATGCACTTCCTGGCATCAAGAAGAGCTTCATCGGAAGTGGTGTGCGATACGACCTTCTCTTGCACAAGAGCAAGGACGAGAAGAGCAACGAGGCGGCTCGCCAATACACACGTGAGTTGATTACCAAGCACGTGAGCGGTCGCTTGAAGGTTGCCCCAGAGCATACTAGCGACAAGGTGCTGAAGCTGATGCGTAAGCCATCGTTCGAACAGTTCTACGAGTTCAAGCGCATCTTCGACAAGATCAACAAGGAAGAGGGCCTCAACCAGCAAATCATCCCATACTTCATCAGCAGCCATCCCGGTTGCCACGAGGAAGATATGGCAGAGCTGGCGGTCATCACCAAGGGTCTCGACTTCCATTTGGAACAGGTGCAGGACTTCACGCCTACCCCAATGACCATCTCGACCGAGACGTGGTACACGGGCTACGATCCATACACCTTGGAGCCCGTGTTCAGTGCCAAGACCCCGAAGGAGAAACTAGCCCAGCGCATGTTCTTCTTCTGGTATAAGCCTGAGGAGCGTCGTGCCATCGAGAGCGAGTTGAGGAAGATAGGCAGAAGCGACCTGATAGCCAAGCTCTACGACAAAGCCAGTTATGGGAAGCCACATGGCAAAGCGCATTACGATGACAAAGCCATCGGCTCCACCTACGACAACCCTGGCGTGGGAAGAGGTGCCAGAGGCAGAATTGCTTATCAGCCTAAGGGCTATGGCAACGTAGGTTGCTATGATGAGGAGAAATACCTCAACAACGGCAAGCCGCTCAACCAAAGAGATATGGCAAGGATGAGTCCTAGAGAACTGGCGAAGCTGACAAAGGCGCAGTTGAAAGCCGACAAGGGTTCGGGCTTCTTCAAGGACAAAAAGAAGAAGAGCTTCAACCCTAACTTCGATTCCGACAATCATAGAAAACAAAGAAACGAACCGAAGCAGCAACGAAATTGGAGCAATGGTCAGCCTGCCAATCGCAACAACAAGCGTAAGAGATAAGAGAGAAAGAGTTTGTCGCAACGCAGAATTTGTGACAAACTCTTTTTCTTCATACCAGTGTCCTTGCAGTTTACTTGCGTTATTACGATTGCAAAGGTACAGCAAATTTTCCGTATCACCAAATTTCAGCGTGTGATAAGGGAAAAATGATTATCTCACTCTGCAAACTCGGATTCCGATTTGGCTCGGATGCTTCGACATGTAAGTCCTCAATGTCATAGGCTCATCAATCACTTTCTTGTGAATGCTGCTGGCATTGAGTAGATGCAAGCCATCTGAATGCCAAGAGGCTATGCCGATATGGGTGGTATCGAGTCCCTTCTTATTGGTGATGATGACGATGATATCGCCATCCAGGATGGTCTTGCGAAAGAGGCTGTTGTTGGCTATCTTTGTCTTGGGAATATAGCGATAACTCTTGCCGTTGATGCTATTCTCCAATGCCTTGATTCCCTTCAGGCGTACAGCATTGCCATTGAGCATCTTGTAACTGCTCTGATGCGTGGTCATCCAATTCACGTTGATATGCTGCACCGACGTGAAAGGTGGATTTACCTGAATGTCAGTCACAATACCCTCCTCCACATTGTCATTGATCCAAGCGGTAAAATAATGTTGGCGCTTCTCGTAAGCCACGTCTCCACCGATATATCTCACGTGCTTCAGTTGCTCACAATAGTCAGCGAAAGTATATTTCTTGCTCTCGGCGCATCTCGTCAACGCCACCACCATCTCAACGTATGTCGTGCAATCCAGTTGGGTGGTATTGATGACCAATCGCTCATCTTTCGCCGCATCCAAGGTGCCTGCCACATAAGGCACGCCCAGGAATTTCTTGCCAAAATAGAGCATCCAAATCTTTGGCTTCGTCTTTAGGCGCGAAGCCTCCTTCAACAAAGTCACAATCTTGACACTATCTTGCTTCTTATACGTAGAATAGGCAGAGCGAGCCGATGCTGTTCCACCCAAAAGCAGCATACCAAAACAAGCGATAAAAGCTATTTTACTCAATCTTCTCATCGTTTCTTATCATTGATTTCTCTTCTTACCAAAGTTCACACCGACATAAATGTTGAGCGAACCAAACCAGTTGTTGGTAGAAAATTGCTCTTTCTTATAGTTATAGGAGTGAATCACCGTACTGGCACCAGCATACCACTTCGTATTATTCCAAACAACACCGAAACGACCGATGCCATCCAAGTTGAAGTTCTTGAAACTGAAATCCTTGAACCTCAGATGCGAATGACTGCCATCCGTATCAGAGTTCGACTGGTTGTAAGCCAAGCCTGCCGACAAGGAAGCATTGAAGAGCCAATTCTTCGCAAACACCCAGTTGTAGGCATACCCACAAGATGCCGATACATCGAAGTAATTGATTTCCGAGAACTTCAAGTCAGGGTCGATTCTGGATTCGCCATTCTCTTTCTTTCCCAATCTTTGGTCTAGGATACTACCCAGTTCATCCCAATCCACCTTCAGGTTATGCTCCGTATATCCGATACCCAGAAGCATAGAGCCTGCGCTTTTCCTTTGTACCGTACTCTGAGAGTAAGCCGCTGGATATGAGAACTTCCGATGATTAAAGATGTAGTAAAGGTTGAGACCCTTGATGCTCGCCTTGAAGCCCTCGAAAGGCACATTGCGCAAGGAGGAATAATCAGCATCGTCCAACCCATTCATCCTGTTGATGTGATAGTCATTGCCGGTCTGTCGCCAATACAAGTCGATGCCCAGCATACTGCTATAGAGACTCAAGTCGAACTCTTTCTTGCTAGAATGGTCTGACTTAAAACTGATGTGCTTCAAGTCGAGCGTATAACCTAGGAACACCCATCGCCATCCCACATACGGACCGAGACGGAAGGTTGGGTCTGGAGCAAAAACTATCTTCTGTCCATCCTTGCTCGACAAGGTATATTGCTCGTAGGTGTTAGTGTTTTGCAGCATCACGGTGTAGTTGTAATGCTGCGGCTCCACATAGTTGGTGTCGATGGTGCTAAACTCCCGGAAGAATCGGGTGAACACAGCGCCCACTCGATGAAAGAAAGTCTTCTTGTGCCTAGCCCTCGTCAAGCTATCAGCGGAAGAGCCTTGAAATATGGTCTTATTGAAAAGCGTACTGAATCTTATCGTATCACCACCCGCATCCTCCGCAGCACTGACGGGTGCCACGAAGCAAGAAAGCAAACATACGGATAATATCATCCTTTTCTTCATCTATATCTATTTCTCTTTTGGTTGTTTTTGTCTTATTCCCTAGGAAGAATCATCCTCTCCAAGAATGATAAATGACTCGTGAAAGATTAATTTTTCCAGAGTATTCTGTCCAAAACCCAGTTGGTTGGCGTGGCTGAAATCGCCGTACATGAACAGGTGCCAATGCCCTGCAAGTCTTCTATCACATTCTTGATGATAGGAAGCTGGACGTATGGTGGATTCGGCACAACGATCTCGCGGTGTCCCTCACTATTGATCAAGATGATAGGGTCGTAATTGAAGACAGAGAAGGACAACGAACCCTTGTCACCGATGACCTCGATGCGGTCTTCCTTGGCACTCTCATGCCCCACGAAGCACCAGCTGCCACTGCCCGGTATGCCACTCTCAAAATAGAAACATGCCGAAAGGGTATCCTCCGCTCCATACAGATGAGCACGATTGGCTGGATAGCCATGCGCACGAGTGATGACACCAAACAAGTCTTGCAAGAGGTCTATCTGGTGAGGAGCTAAATCGTAGAAGTAGCCACCACCCGATATATCCGGTTGCAAACGCCAAGGCATCTCCTTGCCGCTGGTATAGTCCAAGTCACGAGGAGGCACAGAGAAACGTACCTGCACATTGATAACCTCGCCTATACCTCCACTTCGGATAATCTCCTTAACCTTTTGGAAATAAGGCAAATATCGACGATAGTAAGCCACGAAGCAAGGCACACCCGTCTGCTCGCTCACACGGTTGATGCGGATGCACTCATTGTAGCTAGCAGCCAATGGTTTCTCTACATAGACAGGCTTGCCAGCCTTCATCGACATGATGGCGAAAGTGGCATGAGAAGACGGAGGAGTGGCAATATAGACGGCGTTGACGTCAGGATCATCTATGAGTTCCTGGGCATCCGTGTACCATTTGCGGATGTGATGACGCTCCGCATAGCTGCGAGCCTTGTCCTCACTTCGGCTCATCACTGCCACGACCTTCGAACCTGCCACCTCATTGAAAGCAGGTCCCGACTTCTTCTCGGTCACCTCACCGCAACCGATAAACCCCCACTTGATTTCTTTCATTGTTGATTATATTAAATCGTCTTTACCTTATTATACATGTCAGCAAAACGAATGCTGAGCATCATTCCTCTGCTATCGACTTATTGATTTGGTCGATATAGTCCAAGACCTCATCCCTGCCCATCTTCTTCTCACTACTGGTGATGAAATAAGGTGGCAGTTCTTCCCAGCGGTCTTCCAGCGCCTTCATCCACTTCTCGGCGTTCATACGAGCCTTCACCGGACCGAGCTTGTCTGCCTTGGTGAAAACGATGCAGAACGGGATGTTGCTCTCGCCCAACCAATCGACAAACTCACGGTCTATCTTCTGTTGGTCGTGGCGCACGTCGATGAGTACGAAGACATTAGCCAACTGTGGGCGCTGCAAGATGTAGCTGGATATCATCTGCTCCAACTGCTTCTGCACCGTCTTCGAGCGCTTGGCAAATCCATAGCCAGGCAAGTCAACCAAATACCACTCATTATTGATGATGAAGTGATTGATCAGCAACGTCTTACCCGGTGTGGCTGAAGTTTTAGCCAAACCCTTATGGTTGCAAAGCATATTGATGAGGCTAGACTTTCCCACATTGCTTCGTCCGATAAAAGCATACTCAAGTTTATTGTCCTTAGGACACATGCTCACACGTGGAGCCGATATTGTAAATTCCGATTTCTTGATTTCCATCGCTATTTTAATTAAGAATTATCCTTCAATTTCCGCCAGTTCCAGCCAGCGCATTTCCTTCTCATCGAGTTCATCCTTGATGAGAGGCAGGCGCTTGCTTTTCTCCGTCAGTTCATCCACACTCAGTGTGCCGCTACATAGAGCTTCTTCCAGTTGCTTCTGCTCTGCCTCCAAGGCTTCGATCTCTTTAGCAAGTTGCTCATACTCACGCTTTTCCTTGTAGGTCATCTTGCGTTTGTTCTCGAAAGAAGCATCTCGCTTGGCGGTTCCTGCGGCATTGTTTTCCGTCTTGGCAGGAGCATTGGCAGCAGACTTGCCCTTGGCAGAAGCTTCTTCCTCCTTGGTCTGAAGGCGGCTCCACTCACGATATTGCGTGTAGTTGCCAGGGAAGTCTTGTATCTCGCCCTCCCCCTTGAAGACCAGCAAGTGATCGACCACCTTGTCCATGAAATAGCGGTCGTGACTCACGACGATGACGCAACCAGCGAAATCCTGCAGATATTCCTCCAACACCTGTAAGGTTTGGATGTCGAGGTCGTTGGTAGGCTCGTCCAGCACCAGGAAGTTAGGATTGCGCATCAATACCGTGCAAAGGTAGAGCTTGCGCTTCTCGCCTCCACTCAACTTATATACGTAATTGTGTTGCTCCTCTGGCGTGAAGAGGAAGAACTGCAAGAACTGCGATGCCGTCATGTGCTTGCCACCGCCCAAGTCGATATAGTCGGCTATCTCCGTGATGACATCTATCACCTTCTGGTCTTCACGGAACTTCAACCCCTCCTGCGAGAAGTAGCCAAAGCGTACCGTCTCACCAATGTCGAACTTGCCCGAATCGGGCTGCACCTCTCCCAAGAGCATCTTGATGAAGGTGGATTTTCCAGCACCATTGTTACCCACGATGCCCATCTTCTCGAATCGGGCAAAGTTGTAATAGAAGTTATCGAGAATCACCTTCTTCTGTCCTCGGTCATCAAAAGCCTTGCTGACATACTGGCACTCAAAGATTTTGCTGCCGATATAGACGGTGGATGCCTTGAGTCTCACCTGGCGGTCCTCGATGCGCTGCTTAGCCACCTTCTCCAGTTCGTAAAAGGCCTCCTCACGATAGCGAGCCTTGTGACCACGAGCCTGAGGTTGACGGCGCATCCAGTCCAACTCCCTGCGATAGAGGTTCTTGGAGTGCTGAATCTCGGCACGAAGGTTGTCCATTCTCTCCTGGCGTTTCTCCAAGTAGTACGCATAGTTGCCACGATATGTGTAGATGGTCTTGTCGTCCAGTTCGAGGATGACATTGCAAACCTTGTCGAGAAAGAAGCGGTCGTGCGTCACCATGAAGATGGTCTTGTTGCCACGGTTCAGATAACCCTCCAGCCACTCTATCATCTCCAGATCGAGGTGGTTGGTTGGCTCGTCGAGCATCAAGAAGTCAGGTTCCTCTATCAAGACATTCGCCAAGGCGACACGTTTCTGCTGACCACCGCTGAGCTGTCCCATCGGCTGATTTAAGTCCATGATGTGCAACTGGGTGAGGATTTGTTTCGCCTTCAAGAGCTTCTCCTCATCGCCTTGATGATTGAAGCAGGCATCGAGTACACTTTCCTCTGGGTCAAACTTAGGAGACTGTTCCAAGTAGCCCACCTTCAGGTCACGGCGATAGATGATATCACCGCTCTCATGCCCCTCCTTGTCCATCAAGACAGACATCAAGGTTGACTTGCCCGTACCATTGCGAGCTACCAGTCCCACCTTCTGTCCTTCGGCGATAGAAAAGGAGATGTTATCAAAAAGAACCTGTGCTCCAAAGCGCTTTGTCAGGTTCTGAACGTCCAAATAGGGTATCTGATTTGCCATTTTTACATTTTTTGTTTGCAAAGTTAGCAAAAAAATTTGGTAGAAAAGAAAAAATTAAGTATCTTTGCACACGAAATTTAATTCAACCCCGTGTTTCAGTTCTTGAAACACCTTATATTTCAACAAGAAACATATACAATATATAATTATTAAATAATGTATAGCAAAGACGATTTATCATCTAGGAATGTCGCAACATTGAAAGACATTGCCAAGGAAATAGGCGCAAAGATAAAGTCTAGCGACAACAAGGAGACCATCATTTATGCCATCCTTGATGCCCAGGCTGAGCAAACTGCGCAACCTACCAAGAGAAAGCGTGTCCGCATTTCCAAGAAAGAGGACAAGGTATATTCCGTCAAAGGTAAGGATGGCGAGAATTATGACGTGATGAAGAATCAGGCCACTGGTCCTAACCTCCCTCAAGAGACTAGCCTCTTCAAGGAGACCCCCGTGACCGATGCGAATGCGCCAGAGACACCACAGGTGGAAGAAGCACCTGCAACCACTGAAGAAAGCAAAACCTCCAAGAAAAAGTCTGCCGCTTCCAAGAAGAAAGCTGAGGAAGCAACACCTGCAGAGAGCAACAGCCCTGAGCCTGCACCTGTCGTCACCAAGCACAGAGGCAGAAAGAGCAAGGCTGAGCTAGAGGCTATCGCTGCAGCCAAGGCAGCTGAACTCAAGAGACAGCACGAGGAAAAGCTCGCCGCTCAGAATGCAGCCGCACAAGAACAAGCAGCACTTGCTGAGGCACAAGAGCCTGTTCCTGCCGATGGAGCAGCACCAGCCGCCAATGAGGAAGCTAACGATGCCAACGCAGAGAAAGGAGCTTTCATCCCTGAGGCACAGTTCCAGACAGCGTCGGAAGGCAGCAGCGAGGGCAACCAAGAACTCATCGCCCAGTTGCAAGCAAAGATGAATGCTCAGAACAGCGAGAAGCCTGCTGACAATCACGCAGAGAATGCATACGCCAATCCAAGCCAGAACAGCAACGTTTGGGAAGGCGACCCAGGAGACGGAACAGACTTCATCCCAGTCATCGACTTGCCGATAGAAGACCAGGCTGCCATGCCTACCTACGATATTTTCGATCGTCCTACCAGCACTCCTGCTAGCGCTCCACGCCAGCAAGTAGTCGCTCAGCCAACTGCTCCTGCAGAGCCTGAATACGACTTCAGCGACATCATCACCTCCAACGGTGTACTCGAAGTAATGCCTGATGGCTACGGTTTCTTGCGCAGCAGTGACTACAACTACCTCTCATCTCCTGATGATGTGTATGTAGCTGCCAACTTGGTGAAGCGTTATGGTCTGAAGACGGGCGACGTAGTGGAATGCAATGTTCGTCCTCCACACGATGGCGAGAAGTACTTCCCTATGACGGGTGTCATCAAGATCAATGGTCGTAATCCATCCGAGGTACGCGACCGTGTTCCTTTCGAGCACCTCACCCCACTCTTCCCAGACGAGAAGTTCACGCTCTGCGGCGACCGTGCCACAACCAACTTGAGCACCCGCATCGTCGATTTGTTCTCTCCTATCGGTAAGGGGCAGCGTGCCTTGATCGTGGCTCAACCTAAGACTGGTAAGACCATCTTGATGAAGGACATCGCCAATGCCATCGCTGCCAACCACCCAGAGGCATACCTTATGATGCTACTCATCGATGAGCGTCCTGAGGAGGTGACCGACATGGCTCGCACCGTCAACGCAGAGGTCATCGCCTCTACATTCGATGAGCCAGCAGAACGCCATGTCAAGATTGCCGGCATCGTATTGGAAAAGGCAAAGCGTATGGTAGAATGTGGTCACGACGTGGTCATCTTCTTGGATTCCATCACTCGTTTGGCTCGTGCCTACAACACCGTAGCTCCAGCATCAGGTAAGGTGTTGACCGGTGGTGTCGATGCCAACGCCCTTCAGAAGCCAAAGCGTTTCTTCGGTGCGGCACGTAACATCGAGGGAGGTGGTTCGCTCACCATCATCGCCACCGCATTGATTGATACCGGTAGCAAGATGGATGAGGTCATCTTCGAGGAGTTCAAGGGTACGGGTAACATGGAGTTGCAGCTCGATCGCTCACTCAGCAACAAGCGCATCTTCCCTGCAGTCAACTTGGTGGCTTCTTCTACTCGTCGCGACGATCTCTTGCAAGACAAGACGACCCTCGACCGCATGTGGATTCTCCGCAAGTATATCTCCGACATGAATCCTATCGAGGCGATGAACACTATCCATACCAGCATGCAGCGTACTCGTGACAACGATGAGTTCTTGCTGTCAATGAACTCATAAGCCTAGAGACGAGACATCAAACATAGAAAAACTAAGAAAGGCTGTTAGCATGGATTGCTAGTAGCCTTTCTCTATATACGAACGAATCAAAAAAAAACTAAATCAGATGAAAAGAAACTTCATGATGGGCTTAGCCCTACTGTTGGGCATGACATTTTCAGCCCCTATTGCTTCTCTAGCCAAAGGCTATCATTCCTGCAAAGCCAACAACTCTGCCCAAGGCTATTACACCCAGTATTATGGCAACAAGCCAGAACTCATCAAAGCTGCCAAGGATTGGTATGCCAAGGGAGAATGGCGCAATGGTTTCGACAAGGCTGATGCACACAGCAGTGTCAACCTCGTAGATTTCTACTTGCAGTATCAGAAGAACCCAAAGCAGTGGAAGGCACTCTTCGACTTCATCGCCAAGACCGACCTTCTCACCATCGCCAAGGGCAAGCACAAGATTCCAGGCTGCAACCTGACGGTGAGCGTGGAGGACAGCGAGAACGAGCCGCTCGAAAAGCGAGGCAGCGAAAGCCATTACCATCACATCGACTTCCAGTATGTGGTGAAAGGCACTGAGCGTTTTGGTGTCATCGACCACTATACCAGCAAGCCCAACTGCAAGTATCGCCCTGATGTCATCCACTACGACTACGACAAGAGCCGCACTCGCTTCTACGACAGCACTCCAGGCGAGTTCTTCCTCTTCTTCCCTGGCGACTGGCACATTGCCAAGGTAGCGAATGACACTGACAACCAAGTGATCAGAGTGATTGTTATCAAGGTGGATTATCAAGACTAACCTTGGCTACAATCATCCATTGCATGAGGTCAAGTTTTACGCTTCTCTAGGCTTGATTGGCACCACCTCACCCTTGCGATTATAACAAGTAATCGTCACAGGAGTGTTTGCCAAGGCACGCTTGATGTCAACATTCGGAATAAATATGACCCGGCGGGAGGTGATGAGAGAATCATCAGCTTTCGCCGGATTTTTAAAGCTAGCCCCTCTCACTCCGAAGCGCAGATTTCCCAAGCCTGGCAACGATACGCAATGACCTTCCGTCACCCACGTCTTGATGACCTCCCCTATGCCATACCAACTGGCTTGCAGAATGGGCTTAGGCAGTCCTGTCATGAGAGCAGCTTGTTGCATGACCTTGTCTGCATCCAGCAAGTTGTAGTTACTCGTTTGCATCACGTATGCAAACTCTTCCTTTCCTTTTTCAAACGAGATATTTCTCTCGACAGCTTTTACTTGTATTCCCATAGTAATTGAATTTTTCGATGGTGCAAAGATACAAACCTTCTTTCGATTCACCAAGGTTTGTCACGCTAGTCAGGAGAAAAAACGTCGGGAGGTTTTTGGAATTTCCTCGGGAGGTTTTTGAAAAAACGTCGGGAGGTTTTTCTGAAAGCCTACCGACGTTTATTAGAATGCCTTGTTAGGGAAATCCCAAGGCCTACCGATTTTAATGAAGTATCATCTTTATCAACTTGTCCATATAGTTGACATCATCCTTGAACAGCACATGGTTATCTGTAAACTCTTTAGCAGCAAAAGGCTCTTTTGCCCAAAAATCCACTTGCTGCATGGCAGTATTGCTGATGATGAAACTATTCAGTATTAAGTTGGGATTATTCAATTGCTCTGCCACTTCCTTCTGCAAATATTTGTATAGTTGAATCTTTGGGTCATTTAATCCCTTGAGATTACGGATGCCTTTCGGATCGATGAAGGTAACATATTGTTTCTCACCCTCCAATACCCAAAGGATAAAGTCTGGATAGAAGTTGTTAGCCTCAAAGAATCCCAAGCCCTTCTTGCTCTCATTACGTAAGAGATACATTTCCTTGCCTGCCAGCACGTCACCTTGATGTTGACGACAGTACTCACGGAATCTACAAGCGAAGTCTCGCTCGCCCATGTTCAACGACACAGGGGAAACTTTCACCATCGGTTCTCCCGTCACATCATCAACAAATGGTTTTCTGCCATTGCTATCCTTCTCCGCCATATAGAGAAGCGGCTTGTAAAGATGTGATTCCACATTCAGTGCCATGAAGCTAGGTTCGCAAAGAGGCATATCGTGAATAAATGAATGATTTTCAACTTGTTCTCTTAATATATTCAAGTTATCCACGATGCCACACAAGTCATTTCTCACCTCCACAACATACTCATTAGGAGTACCTATATTATAATAGGTAACACGACTGTCTTGCAGATGTTTCTGCTCTTCCCTCGCCTTTGCTTTCTTATACGACTGGTCGATATAGCCACGCAACAAGCTGATGGTGATGTCTTGCCACATCATCATGTTTTTGCCATAGTCCCTAAAGTCCAAGTCAGCCTCAGGGATAGCTAGTTCATACCATGAAGGGTTAGCCATCAGATACTTCAAGTCTTCTATGCGAAGTTCCATATTATACCAACCTCGCTCAGCCTTCATCTTTTGCAAGGCGAAATACACCTCAGTCCAATCTATCAACTCCAGATGCTCGGCAGAAAGCGTGCCGATATGAAAGTTGGCAGTATAAGAAGTTCCCACATTTTTGCTTCTCAGCAAATCTACCTTCGGATATTTATCCAATTTCACTTTCACTCGCTTGCAGAGAGCCTCATCAGCGGGTTCAACCACTGCCGTTTTCTTGAAATTGAAACCATCCGTCACTCTTGGCAAAGACAGGAGTGCCTGGTCAAAATCAACTGTAGGCATCGTTGGTATTACAATCTTTTCGTAATCAATTTCATTAGTTGGCAAGCCTTCGTCTTCGAGATATGACTTGAATGCTTCCATATAGTCGGCACGCACGCCAAAAATATTGAGTGTCTCGATTGCAGATAAGCCTTTTGGAATCGTAGTTTCTTGATAACAAGCATCCAGCATTTTACTGCGTTTCAAGGAATATTTATAACCTTTCAAGCGCACGCCTCTTCCGAAGAGCTGAATCACCTCTGAGCCTTCGCTTCTACCCACGTTCATCAAGCCCATGGCTGAAACTCGCCAACTGCTCCATCCCTCGGTAAACTTCTTGGAACCTATCAAGATATTGATGGTAGAATCTTGCGAGTTAATAGTAGCGAACAGGCTAGCTGTGCCAAATGCCTTTACCTCACAAAGAAAACCAGCAGTTTGCAATAACTTTCCCAACTCCTTGGCATCGCCCACACTGATGACACCAAAGTAAGGGGCGTTGCCCACACGAAGGCCGATTTCCTCAGCACCACCTTTTTGGATGTCGATATGCAACTGCGCACCCGATATTTTGGAGTGAAAGAGTGCCGACAAGATACCATCGTAAATGTCATCAGCAAACTTTTGCTTGTCATCTTCCACAAGATAGCCGTGCTTGAGTTCTTGGAAAGAGTTACCAAAGACAGAATAACCATTCTTGGTTTTCAATCCATCCTCTGCGCTGAGCAAACGACGGATATAAGTGGCATACGTCTTCCTTTCCTTGATGAAATCTTGCAAGAACAAAAGTACCTGAGCCACATCAGAAACCTTGCGTTTATTCTCTGTGCTGATGGCATTCACACTACTGCCCACAAAGATACCCAGTGGCTTCTCGACCAAGAAGGCATTGTGAATCTTCGCATCACTGCCATAAATCTTGATTTGCTCGTATAGACACATCAGATAGGCTGTGAGATACATGTTCAAAAGTTCATCATTGTTCCAGTCGTCCATGTTCATGATGCGATAGCCCTTGCCATAACCATCGGCATAAAAGTAGCGGTAGGAATAATCGAAGAGCGTGGCTTTGCCATACTGATTAAACATTTCCTTGCGCTGGGTGGCATTGCTCTTAGCAGAGATGGCTTGACCGAAGGTAGCTGAATACTCGAAAGAGAAGCCTTCCTCCGTCAACTTTTTGCGATATTTCATCCATACATCGCCGCTAGCTCCTTTGTGTCCTTCATCCACCAATACGAGGTTATTACCCTCAAAACTCTCCACAGCTACCGTCTTGTCGCCATCTTTGTCAGCGAGCTTATTGATGTCAATGACTTCCACCGCCTTGCCTTGAAACATACTGCCGATGCCTTGCTTGCTAAAGAGCGATGCCTCTATATGGGAAGCATGGAGCTCGGACAAGTGCTGTTGGCTCAATCCCTCATTAGGAGTGAGCACGATGATGCGGTTGATTTTCTTGGCATGATGCAACTCGGCATAATACAAATATTGCTTGATGTTAATGTGCATCAGCAGCGTCTTGCCCGAACCTGTTGCATTCCAATAAGCCAACTTGTTCAGGTCATCAACTGTGAAATCTGGCAGCTCATGCCAAGTCTCTGCACGATGATTGAAGTCATCATGCAGAAAGGCATTCAAGCGATTGCAAAGCGCCTGGGCATCCGTAAAATACTCATCGAGATAGATTTCCGTAAACAACAGACTGAGATACTGGAAGTATTTCCAGCGGATAGGTTCGCTACGCTTCTCATTGATTTCGTTGGTAAACTGCACGACATGCTGATCGTAGAAGTAAAGTCGTTCTGTGGTCAATGTGCCAGTAGCATAAAGTTTGCCCAGCAACTCATGATAGAGTTTCGACTCTCCATCCTCGTTCACCCCCTCAAACATCGGGTCTTTGAGGTCACGAGATAACGCCTCCAAGTCTTTGCAACCAAAGTGCTGCAAGATATAATGAAACAGGACCAAAGCCTGCTGTAACTTACCTTTCTTCTGTTGTTTTTTAGCCATAATATACTATTGAATTCTTCACTCTTCGGTCTTCACTCTTCACTTAACTAAACATTCGTTTCTTAAATTCTTCCTCGATGAGTACTACTTTCCAATGCTCCTCGTCGGTCTTGATGTTTGGCAATGTATTGTCGCCATTCACATAAATCTTGTCAAACTCAGAGTCGGTGGTGCTATAGGCTTGTTTGCGGAAGAACTCATTGAGTGCTTCATTGCTTACTTTCTCGCAGTCTCGCCAAATCACCAAGGTTCGCTCATTCCCGATATGGGTTATACCTTCCACCACACAGTAGCCATCCTTAGGCCAGCGCATGGTCTCTACGTTGAGTCCAATCAGATAATTGAAAGTCTCCACCATATCCACAGGTGTGTCCACCAATTCATTGTCTTTGGTTGTCTTGAGCGTCATAGAGAATGGATGCACAAACCATTCCAAGTTAAACAAATCGCCCTTTGTCTCTGTGTCGAGCATGTAGCTCAAGAGATAGGTCTCATTGAAATCTCCCTTGTCGCCTGCGAAATCCAAAGCCTTCTGCTTAGGCTGGAGATTATTCAAAGTATCCTCGTATTGTTCCAAGCGGAGATACTTGAAGCACTGGGAGATTCCCTTGCGAGAGACTGGTTTGCCATCTTTCCAATCCTCTGAATAGATGACTTTCTCGATGCGAGGCTTGGTTACAGAGTTGAAGTACTCAGCCATTTCGCAAAGGATGTACTTGCGGTTGCCTTTGTCTTCCCTATTGAGATTGATGACAGCATGACCTGTGGTGCCTGAGCCTGCAAAGAAATCTAATGCTACCCCATTATTATTTAGCTGAAGTACTTTTAGAGAGTCAATAACTGCATATAGGGATTTAGGATAAGAAAATAAATTCTTATAACCTAAAACATCATTTAGTAAGTTGGCTCCATTAGAAGTTGAAGAATAATTCGACTTATCCCAAATAGTCAATGGTAAGATTCCTGCATCGTTCAATCTGGATTTTATATAGACTCCTAAATGCTTTGTTCTATCCATTCGTATTGCCATTTCTCCTAAACTAGATAACGTTCTATCAAGTCCCCATTTCCATCTTCTTTCACGTCCTTCTTCGTCAATTGGAAGTAATATAGTTTCATTAGGATTCGGCTGCTCCAAAATGTCATATGAATTATTGGTCACATTCCAGTTCATTTTAGGAACTCTAATTGTTGAATTTGTGATATAGATAGGAAAAAACATAGTAGGAGCATCTTCTTTAAAGCCACCATGCTTTCTAAAGTTTACCCATTCAAAAGCTCCTTTTTCATCTTTTTCACCATATCGGTTGTTTTGTTCTTCTGTTCTTTCTAAGCGACCAATTTTGGCCATTGAACTTGCAGAAAAAAAAAGACCATACTCATGTGCTATAGAAAACCCAGAAGCTGTTGAGCGGCCTGACGGATTGTTCTTTATAGCAACTGTTCCTAAAAGGTTCTCTGAACCATATATGTTTTTTAATATAAAATACAGTTCATGGAGTTCTGCATCATCAATCGTAGTACAAGATATGCCTGTAGGTTGGAGAAGAGATTTGCCTAGTTTTTCTCTGTCATATAAAAAAGAAGACCAAGTGCTATTCTTATAATTATTTTTATATAAGATTTCACTTGCATCGGTGTTATAAGGGGGATCTACATAAATGCACTTTACAGCCTCTCTATATTTCTCTTGCAACAGCTCCAGTGCCTGGAAATTCTCACTGTTAATCAGTACTCCATTGCAATCCTCATCCACATTCTCCATGCTCTCCACGAGCTTATGCTTGAACTCGGCACTAAAGAACTTGGTATCAAGCACAAGGAAAGGATTTTCTTCAAGAAACTTTTCTGTTAATGGCTCACTATAGCCTTCCGTCATCATGTCACCTTTGATCTCGTCGATGGCAAAGAGGCGCACCCACTCTTCACGCTGTGCCTCATTAGCGATAATCTCTGGGTAAAGGGCACGAGGGATTCGGTCGAGTGTGATGCAATAATCACACCCTACCACAAATTTCTTCTTGAGCCACAACTTCTTTTGGAAATCTTCGAGCTGTGCAAGGAAAGTGATGATTTTCTCGCCCACTTGCTTGATGGCTTTCACTTGCGCCAAATGCTCCATAATATGGTTGGCATCCAAGTCGTCCAAGAACATTACTTCATTCTTGATATAGAAGTCCAGTTCACGACGCAGGAATCCACCAAGGTCTTTGTGAATGAAATAATCAAAGTTGTTCTTGGCCGTATAATCCTGCAAGTGCCTCATCAGCAAGGAACGATTCTTGTCATTATTGGTTGGCATCTTAACGGTATCCAATTCGGCATAGTCTGCATATTTTTCCAATATGACAGGCATTATCTTTGCCTCAGCATCCTTGATAAGAACATCTTGTTTTACCCCCTTTGCCATCAATTCGTAGGTGAAATAGATATTGAGTTCACCATCCACTTCCTCTATAAAGTTGTCCTCGCAAAGTTGGAAACGGCGTTCCATATTATTTGCCGCCTTGTTATTGTTCTGCTCCGTCTCTGCATCACGCAACACAAAATGAACCTTACCGCGACTTGTTGGCAACACGAACGAATAATTCTTGAAATACTCCGAAGTCTTGATGTAATATTGGTCGGCATTCGCCCAATACAACTTCACTTCCTCACCGCTATAAGGAATAGCATACGTGTCATCCTTGTAGCGACGCTTCGAAATGAAATCGCCTCCATCATAGTAACGGCTAAAGAATTTGGTCAAATGGGAGAACACTTCGTTCTCCATTGCAGAAATATCTGTGCCTGCGGCTATCTTGGCTTTCAACTCCTGTACCTTTGTAGATTCATCAGGATTGACACCTGCAGCTTGCAAGGTTGCCACCAACTTCTGAAGTTCTTGTTTCAACTTCTCTGTATCGTCATTGGCATTCGCTTTCAGAATAGCAGCAACCTCTGGCACGAGACGATTGTTCAAGAAAGCCTCAATATCCTTACGCTTTTGGTTCATGATACGATAGATGCCAAAGTCCAAGTCTTCTTGGTTCAACTGGAGCATCTCCGCCAATGTTTCTCTAAATTTTGTTTCATATAGTGTAGCCATATTACCTGGGAATTAATATGTTATGTTCTGTTGTTGAATTATCTCTTTAGTTGCCAATGCACTCGGAAGAGAGGTTGCTCTGTGATATGTTGTGCAATGAAAGCCTTTACCTTGTCTATCATTCCATCTCGCTTCGACTCGATTTCATCCTCTAAATCAAAGATTTCCATTCGCTTTCGTTTCTGTTGGCGAGTCAACGCATTCAGCTCCTTTTCTAGCGTCATCGTCTGCTGGGCATTTTCCGAGCGATTCAAGAGTTTCTTCTTCTCTTTGATTTTTGTTTTGATGTCATTCAATTCTTTTTCAAGAGTGAGTTGTTGGTCTTCTGCCCATTTTTCGATATGCAAGATTTCCTCATCAAGCAAAGCCTTGTTGCGTTCCTCAATCTCTGTCGTCAACATCGCTCGCTGGGTATCATAGATAGTTGATAACCTTTGCTCAACTGACATTGCATCAGCCTTTGATGTTCCAACTTCATGGGATGGAATGTTGAGCAGTTTCTCGGCAAACTCTTGTCCTAATGACATTCCATCTTCTCCAATAGCCGTCAAGAGAATATGTTGCTCTGTTTGTCCTGTGGAGACAAATGAAACCAATTGGGCTTGCAGCCATCCGCCATCATTGGGACATTGTTCAATATCTGCTACCTTATAAGGATAGTCGGTGTAATCGAAAAGTATGTCTTGGCAAGCCTGAGACAAATGATGAAGGATTTTTTTATCCGATTCCTTGCATAGTGCAATGACTTTCTGCGCCAAAGGATGAGAAAGGCGATAATTAATATACTCAGTCTGCGACGTGGTAATCTGATAAATACCACATTCAGCTTTCACATCCCAATAGGGATTATGCTTCAATCGGAAGACAAGGCTTGCCTCATCCACCACCTCTACATTTTCATTCCCCAACATGCTAAGGGTGACAACCCATAGCCAACGATGAAATTTGTTGAGGCTTCCCATATCTTTGTCTTGGCGAATCTTGAGCAACCCCACTACATCCTCATCAAAATTTTCGAGCAACTGCTTACGGGTATCTTGCATCGTTACCTTGATGCTAGCATCCATCTCTTGTTGTACTTGGTCGAAGGCTGCATTGATTTCCTCTGGGGTGCGGCACTGCTGATAGATATTGAGCATTCGCTTCTCAAAATCCACACCCGACTCGATGCTTCCGAGCACTTCATCGCTCGAACCAAAAACGCCATCAAAGAGATGGAATTTCTCTGAAAGCAACTGAAACACACGCACATCAGCGGCATTTGCCTTATTGATAAAGTTGAATACCACCACATCGTTCTTTTGACCATAACGATGACAACGACCAATACGTTGCTCCACTCGTTGTGGATTCCACGGCAGATCATAGTTGATGATGAGCGAACAGAACTGTAGGTTGATTCCTTCGGAAGCAGCCTCTGTGGCAATCATGATTTCTGCATGGTTCTTAAACTCATCCACTATCGCTTGTCGCTTGTTGGCAGACAAAGACGGAGTGATGGCAGAAGTACCCTCATGGGCTTGCTTCCATTCCTTGTAAATCAGGCGTGAAGTCGGGTCATTGTTGCTACCATTGAATAGCACTATTTTGCCTTGATAACCATTCTCCTCCAAGAGTTGTTTCAGATAAAGTTGGGTTCGGGTGCTCTCCGTAAAGATAAGTGCCTTTCGATTGGCTCCCAACTGCTCCATCTTTTGGAATCCCGTATGTAATGCCGAGAGTAAGCAGTCCCCTTTCTTATTACTACTGATACTGCTGGCAAGTTGGTACAATCGTTGAAGTTCTGCTATCTCTTCCTTGATACCCGAAATCTCTGCAGGAGTGAGGATTTCTCCCTCCTGCTCTTGAGCATTTTCAGCCCATTCGTCCCAATCATCCCCCACGATGTCTTCTGCCACCATAGCAATATTGGTCTCGTTCAACTCTTCCTTCTCTACCGCAAAACTATCATACTGCTTATGCTCACCGTATGGTGCTATCTTGCTTTGCAATCGGTCGATCAATGTCTTGAGTGTATAACCAATAGCAAATGTAGAAGAGGACATCAACTTACGGAATATCAACGTAATAAGCTGACGCTGGCTGTTGGGAAGACCATACGAATCTTCACGACGCAGATACTCACTGATTTCATTATACAATTTCTGCTCCTCGATACCAGGATAATACTCCTGTGACATGGGGATACGAGAGGTATATTTCACGTACTCGGTAACTTGCTTTCGGAGGGTACGATGCACGATAGGACGAAGACGCTTACGCAAGTCACCAAAGGCAATGTCATCGTTCTTGTTACTATAACAATATTGCGCCTTGAAACTCTTCAAGTCGCCAAAGTAATGATCATCAATGATACTGACCAGCCCATAGAGTTCCTCGATATTGTTTTGTAAAGGAGTAGCTGTCAAGAGAAGTTTATGGCAATCGGCAAATGCGGTCTTCAATCTTGTCGCCATCGAAGGAGTGGTCTTATAGACGTTTCTCAACTTGTGAGCCTCATCATACACCACCAAGTCCCACTTGGTACTGGAAAGAATCTCGGCTTGTCTGGTAGCAAACTGATAAGAACAAATATACACTTGTTTACCATCATAAAGATGGTCAAGGGAAATACCTTTCTTCTTTTCTAGAATCAGAGAATTAAGAAAGAACTTGTCTTCCAATTCCATGCTCCACTGGCGGCGAAGCGTGGCAGGAGCAATAATCAAAATGCGACGCTTATGTTCTGCCCAAAACTGGCTGATAATTATACCCGCCTCTATGGTTTTTCCTAATCCCACCTCATCAGCAAGGATAACGCCTTTGGAGAAAGGAGATTGGAATGCAAAAAGAGCCGCCATCACTTGATGGGGGTTCAAATCGACACGTGCTTCCGACAAGACACCTGTCAACTTATCATCATCTGCACCGCCCCTATTGCGTGACAATTGCCACGCGTAATACAATAGCTGCGCAGATGAATAAGGTAGAATTTCTTGTTTCATCGTCGCTATAAGGAATGAGGCGTAAACTTTATCGGGATAGACAGGTCACACCATAGCTGTATCGAAAGATAAACTGTAAATAGTAAGTTTCGAACGCATCTGATGACAAATACCTTATTAACGAGATGATACAAGAAAGGCGTAAGCCTCACTTATCAGTCTCTAAGGTATTTGGCGTGACCTGTCAGTATAGATAAGTTTAGCTCACGCCTTATGAGCGTGAGCATTTACAACTTATTTATTATACTGATTTAGTCTATTTCAATCGCCAAATTTCAAGAGACTCCAAATAATAGTAAACGCTTGTATATGATTATGTTATATGTCTTTATTATTATTCTTTCTGGTTCTTTCTTTGTCTTTAATTGTAACACTTTAGTTATTACCGGGCGGCAAGGAAACCATTCTTCCCAACCCATTTCGATGGCAAAAGTACGAAAAATAAGCGAGATGGCGAAATTATTAGGTCACAAAATGACGATGTTACAGAAAATTGTTGTAATTTTGCGGTATCACTGGGAGGAGGTGGGTAAGTAACAAAAGGAATTCAACTATTGCAAACAATGCAACAGTTGATTACGTAATAAAAAATTAAAGAAAGCAAAGAAACATGGCAGAACATCTTACAACAAACGGCAACAGCAAGGAGGAGAAATATGCAACTCTCCTCCCCCAACTCAAATCTCTCATCGAAGCAGAGGATGACGTGATTGCAAATATGGCAAATGTGGCAGCTTGCATCATGGAGACCTTCCACTTCTGGTGGGTGGGCTTCTATCGAGTTATCGACAACACATTGGTGCTAGGTCCTTTCCAAGGTCCTCTGGCTTGTACTCGCATCAAACGAGGGAAAGGGGTTTGTGGAACTGCTTGGGACAAAGCCCAAACGATTGTCGTAGAAGATGTGGAACAATTTCCAGGACACATCGCTTGCAGCAGTGCTTCACGTTCGGAAATCGTAGTGCCTATCTTCGACCGAGACAACAATGTTGTTGCCGTATTGGATATTGACAGTGAATATCTCAACACCTTCGATTCTACAGACAAGAAATGGTTGGAAGAAGTTGCTCGCTTGTTTACATAAGTCATTCTTATTTTAATAGCAGTTCTACAGGTCATACAAAAAAGTCCCTTCACTCTAAACCGCCGATAAACCTATCAGCGGGTTTCTGAGCGAAGGGACTTTCTATATATTGAACTTATCTTATGATTCTATCAAGTACCAATAGAAATTCACCTATGCGCTAGGTATTTTCCATCGAATATTAATAGAACTTGAAGTAGTTGCGAGCATTGTTGTAAGAGATGTCCTCTACCATGCGAGAGAGGCTCTCCATGTCGTTAGGAAGCAAGCCCTTCTCTACATCATTGCCGAGGAGGTTGCAGAGCAAACGACGGAAGTACTCGTGACGTGGGTAGCTGAGGAATGAACGAGAGTCGGTCAACATACCTACGAAACGGCTCAACAAGCCCAATACTGAGAGGGCATTCATCTGCTTGGTCATACCATCGAGCTGGTCGTTGAACCACCAACCTGAACCGAACTGAATCTTTCCTGGGCAAGAACCATCCTGGAAGTTACCGAGCATAGTAGCGATTACCTCGTTGGCACATGGGTTCAAGCAATACAAGATAGTACGTGTCAACTTGCCTTCCATGTTCAATTCGTTCAAGAAGCTGCTCATAGCCTTGGCTGTAGTGAATTCACCGATAGAATCGAAACCGGTATCAGCACCCAACTTATTGTACATCAAAGTATTGTTATCACGGATAGCACCATAGTGATACTGCTGAGTCCAGTCGGCAGCATGATCCATCTCAGCGCAAACCTTCAAGAATGCGTGCTTGTACTGACGTACCTCTACAGAAGAAAGCTGCTGACCACGCATAGCCTTAGAGAAGATGGTCTCAATCTGAGAATCAGTATATGGATCATCATAGAACTCCTCGATACCATGGTCGCTCAACTTACAACCATTCTCTGAGAAGAAGTCATGACGCTTCTGAAGAGCATCTACCATATCCTGGAAGGTAGTAACAGTAACACCTGCTACCTCACCCAACTTATTCATATACTCAGCGAAGTCTGGCTTCTCGATGTTCATCGCCTTGTCAGGACGCCAAGCTGGAATCATCTTGATCTCGAAACCACTCTCACGAGTCTGCTTGTGATAGCGAAGATCATCGATTGGGTCGTCTGTAGTACATACGCACTCTACATGATAACGACGCATCAAGCCACGAGCACTGTACTCTGGCAACTGCAACTTCTCGTTACATTCATCGAAAATCTCACGAGCAGTCTTTGGACTGAGTTGCTTCTCGATACCAAAAGCAGTTTTGAGCTCCAAGTGAGTCCAGTGATAAAGAGGGTTACGGAATGTATAAGGCACTGTCTCTGCCCATTTCTCAAACTTCTCCCAGTCGGTGGTATCAGTACCAGTGCAGTAGCGCTCATCCACGCCATTGGTACGCATAGCACGCCACTTGTAATGGTCACCGCCGAGCCAAAGCTCTGTGATACTCTTAAACTTGTGATCATTAGCTACCATCTCAGGGATGAGGTGACAGTGATAATCAATGATTGGCATCTTTGCCGCATGATTGTGGAAAAGATCTTGCGCAGTCTTAGTGTCGAGCAAGAAATTTTCATCCATAAATTGTTTCATAATCGTATAGTAGTTTTTAAATGTTTTGTCTGTTAGAACCGCAAAATCATCAATTCAACTGCAAATTTAATACAAAATCTCTAAACGACCAAATCTAAAAGTGGAAAAATAACATTTATAAACTTAAACGATTACGTATATATATAAAAGCAGTAAGGTTCGATGACCACTGAAGTTTACTTCGTGGGTCATCGAACCTTACTCCATAGTGCAATGAAGCCTAATGCATTTTCAGACCATAAACATCGCCTTGATTATACGATAATCCTCGTCTTGTGATAGTTCTCACGGAACTCACTCGGCGAGCATCCCTTTTTCTTCTTGAAGATACGGTTGAAGTTGCTCAAGTTATTGAAACCGCAATCGAAACCGATTTCACTGATTGACTTGGCTGTATCAACCAGCATACGAGCGGCATATCCCAACCGCAAGTCGATGATATACTCACTGATGTTACGCCCCGTATGAAGTTTGAAGAATCGGCTGAACGCACTCGGGCTCATACCAGCCAAGTCGGCAAGAGCAGGCAAGCGCAAGTCGTCCATATAGTTCTTGGAGATATAATTCTTTACCTTTAGGATTCTTCGGCTGTCATCCTCCACTGCCACCTTTGCATAACTGCTAGAGGCAAGTGTACGGGCTCCCTCACAACGAGAGAGTTCATAAAGAATAGTCAAGAACTGCTGCACGGCATAGAAACCATCCTTCACGGTACTCAATGTATCCAACATACCATACACCTTCAAGATGGCCTTCATCGGAAATACCAATCCCTTGCGTGCCTCCTGCATCATTCGAGTGATGCTGGCGTATGGGTTTCTGCCGAAGAGCGTCTCCGTGCCCATACTGAAGTCGAATTGTATGGTGATTTCACGAATATCCTCACTATGGCACTCGTTCTGTTCCCACACATGTTCCAAGTCTGGCGAAGTGATCAGACAGAGGTCATAGTCGTCTATCACCTCCTGCGAATCCCCGACAATTCTCTTTACTCCCTTGGCATTCTCGACAAAGTTGAGTTCAAATACGGAGTGATTGTGGATAGGATAAGTAAATTCCTTCTTGTGCCTATCAGCGATGTAGAGCACATCTTTACCCATCAGCGGGGTGATCTCATGAATGATTCTTCTTTCTTCAGCCATATATCAGTGATTAATTAATAAAATTATGTAGGAAGACTTACGCCATTAGAAGCGTAAGTCTTTCATAATATCGCTCATCTTTTGCTTGGTTGCGATACGAGTAGGAACGAGAGGCAAACGAAGTTCGTTCTCGATGAATCCCATGTCGTTGAGCAATGCCTTGACACCAGCAGGGTTGCCATCCACAAACAATAAGCTATACAATTCGGTGAAAGCATGGTGAATCTTTCGTGCTGGCTCATACTCGCCACGGAATTCCAAGCGAATCATACGACTGAATGCCTTTGGCAAAGCATTTCCAATCACAGAGATGACACCTGCTGCACCACTCGCTACCATAGAGAATGTCAAAGCGTCATCGCCACTAATTACCTCGAAGTTATCAGGCTTGTTCTTGATGATTTCATCTACCTGCTCCAAGCTACCGCTAGCTTCCTTGATAGCCACGATGTTAGGGAAATCACGAGCGATACGACAAGTGGTCTCTGGCTTCATGTTGACACCCGTTCTGCCTGGTACATTATATAATACAATAGGAAGAGGACTCACCTCTGCTATCGCCTTGAAATGCTGATAAAGTCCTTCCTGTGAAGGTTTGTTATAGTAAGGGCAAATGCTGAGAATGCCATCGATGCCACTCCAATCCGAGTTCTTGATTTCATCGACAACTGCAGCAGTATTGTTGCCACCACAATATTTCAGGATTTTCACACGACCATGGTTCACGTCCTTGACAAGTTGGGTGATGTTATCCTTCTCCTCTTTAGTCAAGCATGGAGCCTCACCAGTTGTGGCAAGGATGCAAAGGAAGTCTGCACCATTGTCAATTTGGAACTCAACCAAGCGCTTCAAAGCTTGATAGTCAACCGAGCCATCGGTCTTGAATGGGGTTATGAGAGCTATACCTAAGCCTCTAAAAATATTCTGTGCCATAATTCAGTATTACAAAATCATCCGCAAAAGTACAAATTTATTGCCAATTTGCAAAATAAAAGGTTACTTTTCTTTCATAATTGTATCAAAAATGAATTTATTTGGTATTATTATCGCAAATATCACATTTTTTTAGTACTTTTGCACCTATGAGCAGATACTTTATTACCTTCAGTTATGATGGTACCCACTACCATGGTTGGCAAATCCAACCCAATGCCAATACGGTGCAACAAGAGTTGCAACGTGGCTTGTCGATATTGTTGAGAAAAGACATGGAAGTAGTGGGAGCTGGACGTACTGACACGGGAGTTCACGCCAGAAAGATGGCGGCACATTTCGATTGGGAGAGCTTGGATGCCGATGGAAACAACCAAGGGCTTCCGATGCCTTGCGACCAACTGGTGTATCGCCTGAACAGGATCCTCCCTCGCGACATCTCCGTGCTGGATGTGTTTCCTGTAAGCGATGACATGCACGCCCGTTTCTCAGCAACCTCGCGTACCTATCATTATTATATACATACACAGAAAGATCCTTTCCAGCGTCACTATTCCTTGCAGATGAACTACCCTTTGGATTTCGCAAGGATGAACGAGGCGGCACAAATGTTCTTGGAGCACGAGGACTATGCGGCTTTCTGCAAGGCTGGAGGTGACAACAAGACCACCATCTGCCACGTCACACAAGCCCGATGGGTACAGACCTCCCCTACCACTTGGTATTTTGAGATTACAGCCAACCGATTCTTGCGAAACATGGTGAGAGCGGTCGTTGGCACACTGATTGAGGTAGGCAGAGGCAAGATGACGATGGAACAATTTGAGGACATCTTGCACAATGGTTCGAGAAGTGATGCCGGCGAAAGCATGCCAGGCAATGCCTTGTTCTTGGAAGATGTCGCTTATGATTTTTAGAAATAAAAAATCCCTCTTGAAGAACTCCCTTATTCAAAGGAGAGTTTCTTCAAGCGGGTTCTTAATTGTTCTGCCTCGCTCTTTCGGATAGAAAGTTGGATGCTACACGTATTATCAAACTGCTGGTCAACGATGCGAGGATTCATCTCCTTGACAATCCTCATCACATCATTCATCATCGGATAAGTGAAGTCGTAATTCACGATTTCCTCTACTTGCTTCGTCACCTCCTCACAATGCGACAAGACATCTATCGTCGCTTCCCTATAAGCGACAATCAGACCACTCGTTCCAAGCTTCACACCACCGAAATAACGAATGACGACCACCAAAATATCAGTCAGTTCTGCCTTGTTGATTTGTCCCAAGATTGGTTTGCCAGCAGTGGAAGAAGGTTCTCCATCATCGTTGGCACGAAACTCCTGACGTTCAGGACCCAACATATAAGCATAGCAACAATGGCGGGCATCGTAGTATTTCTTGCGATAGGCACCCACTATCTCCTTCACCTCATCTACCGATGTCACATGATGGGCAAAGGCGAGGAACTTACTTCGTTTCTCTGTGTAATATCCCTCGCCAATGGTATCTGTTATCGTTTTGTATTCGTCTATCATCAATCTAACTTGTGAATAATCAAACCACTACGCAACTTTGGCTCAAACCAAGTTGCCTTAGGAGGCATAATCTTGCCGCTATCCGCAATGTCCATGATTTGCTGCATGGTGACAGGATGCAAGGCAAGTGCCATCTTCATCTCGCCACTATCCACACGGCGCTTCAACTCGCCCAATCCACGCAAGCCACCAACGAAGTCAATACGCTTGTCGGAACGCAAGTCCTTGATGCCCAGTATCTCATCCAAAATCAAGCGAGACGAGATGTCAACATCCAACACTCCAATAGGATCGCTATCATCGTAAGTGCCTGGCTTAGCATACAAGCCATACCACTTGCCATCGAGATAAAGGAGGAAGCTATGCAAGACGGCTGGCTTCAAGACATCGAGACCGCACTCCTTAATGGCATCATCCAATGACATTTTCTCATAACAAGGAATGCCATCCTCGTCTCCACTCACATTCACATTGATGGCATCAATCACTATCACCTCAAAGTTCTTCTGCAATGCTGTCAAGAACTCATCTGAGGTCAATCCATTCAAATCCTTTACCACACGATTGTAATCGAGGATGGTCAACTGACTAGCCTGGAAACAAACAGCCATGAAATAGTTGTACTCCTCCTTGCCAGTATGGTTAGGATTCTGTTTTGCCTTCTCTGCGCCCACCAAGGCAGCAGCAGCTGAACGATGGTGACCATCAGCAATATAGAGACTTGGCATCTTGGCAAACTCAGCAGTGATAGTGGCGATGTCCTTGTCATCGCTCACTACCCAGAACTGATGGCGGAATCCATCAATAGGTGCGATGAAATCATACTCAGGCTGGGTGCTTGCATAACGCACAAGAATCTCATTGAGCACGGCATTGTCAGGATAAGCGAAGAAGACCGGTTCGATATTCGCATTGCAAACACGTACATGCTTCATGCGATCCTCTTCCTTGTCACGGCGAGTCAACTCATGTTTTTTGATGACACCCGTCATATAGTCATTGACATACGCACCCACGACAAGACCATATTGCGTCTTGCCATTCATGGTCTGCGCATAGATATAATACTGTTCTTTATCATCCTGCACAAGCCATCCCTTCTCCTGGAACTTTTTGAAGTTCTCTGCAGCACTCTCATAGACACGAGGATCGTACTCAGAAGTACCTGGCTCGAAGTTGATTTCCGGCTTGATGATATGATAAAGACTCTTCTCGTTATCGCCTGCTTCCGCACGAGCTTCCTCGGAGTCGAGGACATCATACGGACGAGACTCCACCTGCTCCACGAGCTCCTTAGGTGGCCGAATACCCTTGAAAGGTTTTACTATTGCCATAATTGATACTTTTATGCCCCATCATACGAGGATGACGAAGCTATTTTAAAACAAAAAGCCCACAAAGGATGTCTGTACGAGACACCCCTTGCGAGCTCATCTATTATTCTTTTATTACTTGTTTACCTGGAACTTGGTGCAACCATCCTTGAAGAAGGCATTGATCTGCTTTGCTGCAGCAATACCTGCATTGATGTTTGCCTCAGCTGTCTGAGCACCCATCTTCTTAGGTGTGGAGAAGTAACGACCCTCGAACTTAGCAAACTCTGCGTCTGCATCAGGCTTGATATCAGTGATAAACTTCAAGTCCTCACGCTCAGCCATCAACTTTAAGATTTCCTCTTCATTAATGACCTCCTTACGAGCCGTATTAATCAAGATACCGCCCTTAGGCAACTGATTGACAGTCTTATAGTCGATACTCTTGATGGTCTCTGGAGTAGCAGGGATATGCAAAGAAACAATGTCGCAAGTCTGGAACAACTCGTCCTGGCACTTCACAGCGTGAACACCAGCTGCCTCAATGACGTCAGCAGGACAGAAAGCATCGTATGCAGACACTTCCATGCCAAAGCCCTTGGCGATACGAGCCACATTGCGACCCACATTACCAAATGCGAGGATACCCAACTTCTTGCCCTTCAACTCAGAGCCAGCCTTTCCATTGTAGAAATTACGAACGGCATAAACCAACAAGCCGAATACCAACTCAGCAACGGCATTGGAGTTCTGACCAGGAGTATTCTCAGCCACCACGTTATGAGCGGTAGCCACTGAAAGGTCGATGTTATCATAACCTGCACCAGCACGAACGATAATCTTCAAGTTCTTGGCGGCATCGAGCACTTCTGCGTCAGCCTTATCAGAACGGATAATCATCGCATCCACATCCTTGACAGCCTCCAAGAGCTGTGCTTTCTCTGTATATTTTTCGAGCAAGACCAATTCATTGCCTGCTCCCTCTATCTCTTTCTTGATGCCTTCCACAGCAGCTGCTGCGAAAGGCTTCTCTGTTGCAACTAATACTTTCATGTGCAAATCATTTAATTATGAATTTCAAATTAGTGCTGCGCCTCGAAATCCTGCATAGCCTTAACGAGTGCATTTACGCCCTCCATGGTCTGAGCGTTGTAGCAGCTAGCGCGGAAGCCACCTACCGAACGGTGACCCTTGATGCCAACCATACCACGCTCTGTAGCGAATTCCAAGAATGGTTTCTCAAGTTCAGCATACTCATCGTTCATCACGAAGCAAATGTTCATCAATGAGCGAGATGCCTCTTCCACAGTACCCTTGAAGAGTTTGTTGCGGTCGATCTCAGCATAGAGCACCTCAGCACGCTCATGAGCACGCTTGTCTGCTGCCTCAACACCACCATTAGCCTTCAACCAGCGGAGGTTCTCCATCAAGGTGTAGATAGGAACTACAGGAGGAGTATTGAACATACTACCCTTCTCTACATGAGTACGATAATCGAGCATTGTAGGAATCTCACGAGGAGCCTTGCCAAGCATGTCATCCTTGACGATGATGACGGTAACACCTGCCATAGAAAGGTTCTTCTGTGCACCTGCATAGATGGCAGTATATTTAGAAACATCTACTGGACGGCTCATGATGTCGGAACTCATATCAGAAATCAATGGCACATTGACATCTGGATCCACACGAAGTTCTGTACCATATATTGTATTGTTGCTTGTCAAATGCAAGTAATCAACATCGGCTGGCACATTGTTTGGCACCTGAGGATAGAAAGTGTAGTTGGCGTCGGACGATGATGCGATCTCCACGACCTCACCAAAATGCTTCGCCTCTTTCATTGCCTTCTTAGCCCAAGTACCAGAATTAATGTAGGCAGCCTTCTTGATGAGGAAGTTGGCAGGAATCTGCATAAACTGCAGCGACGCACCACCACCAAGGAAGATTACGGAGTAACCCTCAGGAATGTCAAGAAGCTCCTTGAAAAGGGAGACAGCCTCATCAACAACTGGCTGGAAATCCTTAGCACGGTGGCTGATTTCCATCAATGAAAGACCTGAACCATTAAAATCCAAAATCTGCTTTGCTGTGTTCTCAATCACTTCACGTGGAAGCATTGATGGACCTGCGTTAAAATTGTACTTCTTCATCTTTGTATAATTATTTAAGTTTTTAACGGTATTATGCTCCTGCTAGCAGAAGAATAAGAACGCAATCATCCCAAAGAGGAGATAGCGTAACCGATTAGATTGTGTTACGACGGCGAAATTACAATATTTATTTGAAACCACCAAATTTTTCTGCACATTTTTAGCAAAATGGGCAAAAATCTAACGTTTTGTCAGTCTTTTGTGCTTATTAGATGTATTTTTATACATTTTATCTTACCTCCTCAATGACCGTCTTGATGCCCTTGATTTTCTGACCTGCCGTCAACTTCAACACTTGCTTGAGCTTGGTACGTGACACTGCCACATAGGCATAGCGGTCTTTGACATCAATCTTGCCTATCTCGGAAGACTGCAACTGACCTATCTTGCAGAGATAGCCCACGATATCCCCCTTGCTGATTTTGTCCTTCTTTCCCTTACCTATATATATAGTCGCCATACGAGGCTTGGCTGGAGCAGGCAAATCTGAAGGAATTTCATAGTCTTCCACCTCAGCATCCACATACGAAGGGATTTCTTCCGATGGTCCCAAGAGGAAGAAAGCCTTTCCCGTTGCTTCCCATCGTGCCGTTCTTCCCACACGGTGGATATAGCTGTCCTCACACTCTGGGAGATGATAATGGATGATATTGTCGATGTCTGGGATGTCAAGACCACGTGCCCCCAAGTCGGTGCTCACAAAGATGTTGGCACTGCCATTACTAAACTTATAGAGGGCATCCTCACGCTCATGCTGTTCCAATCCTCCATGGAAGGCTGAAGTCGCAAAGCCCCGGCTTCGCAAGAACTCATTGGTACGCTCCACGCTATCACGATAATTGAGGAAGACGATGCTACTCTCATCACCCAAGCTTAGGAGCAACTGAGCCAGCGTCTCCAACTTATCCTTTTGAGGACTCTTCACTTGATAGATGCGGATACGTTCAGGCACCTGCTCCTCATCCATTCGGTAGTCGATGGTTTCCACCCTACCCATGTGGACGAATCTCGGAATCTCCTCCGCCTCCGTAGCTGAGAGCAAGAAATGACGCTCCAAATAAGGCAATGAAGCTATCAGACGCCCCATCTCGTCCTGGAAACCCATCTCCAGACATTTATCAAACTCATCTATCACCAAGTACTTGACATGCTCGGCAGAGAAATTTCCCTTGTCCAGATGGTCGGTCAATCGACCTGGAGTTCCGAATATCACCTGAGGCAGCACCTTGTTCATCACACGATGCTCATCCATAGCGGCACGACCTCCATAACAAGCCATGGTTCTCAATCCAGTGCCCATCGACTTGAGCACTTCCGTGGATTGCAAAGCCAACTCACGACCTGGTGTCACAACCACCAACTGGGGCTCGTCCACCTTTGGATCTATCAACTGCACCAATGGCATCAAGTACGCCAATGTCTTTCCACTTCCTGTAGGCGACAATACCACCACATCCTTATTGCCGTGCAATACAGCGTGCATGGTCTCTTCCTGCATCGGATTTAGTTGGATGCCCAACTTATCTAATATTTTGTCTATCATTTGGTTTTCTTTATTTATAATAATGTGTTGATTTTTCTTTTGGAATGAATCGTCCCATCAAAAGATTTCTACTTCTTGATGGTCTTCATCAGTTTATCTATCTCATCAAACTCCTTACCCATGTTTAGGTTCAGGTAGATGGTGTAAAGCGGCAATGCCCATTTGGAAGTTTCCTTGGGCTCCAAGGTGCGATAAGTTTCCAAGTATGGCTGAGCCTTACGATAATATTCCTTGATTTCTTGTTGTTTCTTACGAGACAAGAGCGTATTCTTGTCCATTTCAATGGCGATGTTGAAGTATGCTAGTCCCATATTCAAGTAGGTATCAGGGATAGTGTCTTGACGCTGAATCAACTTCTCACTCACGGCGACGCACTCCAAGTTCTTGCCTTGGTTGAGCAAGAGCGAACTCTTCGCCAAAAGATAAGTGGGATCATCCGGCTTCATCGCCAAACCCTTGTTTGCCACGACCATTGCGGAATCCAACTGGTTTTCCGACACATAATATTCTATCAGGCGAGGAAAGAAGAAAGGAAAGTCAGGTGCATGCTCAAACCCTTCCTTCAAACTGTTGAGATAGCGCGCCGTGTCATTCTCCAACTTATACGTCTCTGCCAAGTACTGCAACATGTAGTTGTAATGCACGGTGTCTTTCAGAGCCTCGTAAGAATGGTGAAGAGTAGCCTTCGGATTCTTCAATTTATATCCACAATATACAGCCCAATAAGCCACAGTTGGCATCAACTTGTCGTTTTGGCGATAAGAATACTTCTTGAAAAGAGGAATGCTTGCGCAATGCAGATATTGGTCGAGGAGCATGTAAGCCTGGTCATACTTCTGCTTTCTGACAAACCAAAGTCCACCACTATAGAGGTTAGGTCGTATCACGTCCAGATACTCGGCATGAGCCTTTCGATACTCCAGTTTCACCTTACCCTTTCTGTCGGGAATCATCTCTACGGAGTCCATGCCCTGTGCCACGACAAAGAGTTGACGAGCCAAGTTGAAGAGGTTTGCCGTATCATATGACTGTTTGAGATAGAGTTTCTCATTTCCCTGCTCATATTGCTTTCTCACCGCCTCATAGAGTATAGCCCAAATCTTCTTGTTGTCCTGATTGGCAGAGTCTTTCAGAAGCTTCTCCATACTGGCTTGGGCTTGTGAAAGGTTCTGTCCTTTCTTCACTTGATCCATAGCAGTAGCTATCTCTTTCTTCTGTGCCGAAACCATGACACAAAAGAAAGAGAGGCAAACTCCTATCATCAATATCAATCTTTTCATCCTTGTTTTATTCGTTTGCAAACAAGTTTCATCTTTGGTCTTACGATGAAACCATTACCTATTTTGTCAGTCTATTGTCATGAACTTTATTTCTGTCCATATTGATAATAATACCAATAAGTATTTCCGTATGTATCACGAAGGGCTGAATTCCTCTGCACCGGATTGGCATACTTACATTCCAACGCTTGGAAGTCTTGGAAATCAGCTTCCATCACCGTGTTACGATACACTACCTTCGGATGAGCACGATGGTGGGTATAGAGAATCAGAGCCTCCTGATAATGCTTCGGCAAGGCGACACTATCGTTGAGCGAATATTTCTTCTGAACTTCCGCCACAAACTGGTCTAGTTTCTTGTCCATCAACAAACCACAGAGCAGATAATCAGTTGGTTTGATGTATCTTAGCTTTCCGTTCTTCATCGGGTGCATCCATCTAGGTGTCTGCCACATCAATGCCTTGGTCGTCACACTGTCAGGAATCAAAACCTTGCTTCCTCCGATGAGCGGATAGGTGAAGAGTTTGTCGCCCATCTGCCCCGTGCGATGCAGACATGCTGCTCGAAGCATAGTCAAGGAAGAATCGGTCTCCTCCGTAAGTTTTCCTACTTCCAAGGCATCGGCATACTTACGTTCCATCATCAGTCGTTCCATCTTCATGCGATGATGAAACACCTGATTACCATTCGAGATGCAAACCACCAAGAGGAACATAACCACCATCTGCAACATGTTCACCCACATACGTCTAGACAACCAAATGCCTGTACGCGCTTCCGTTTCGTATGGCTCCAACTGACGAATCACCCACATTGCCCCTGCAAAGAGCAAGAGGACGAGCGGGAATATCCATGCCCAGGCACCTATCGAACGATACGTATCAACATGGCAGGAAACATCCGTGATAAACGTCAATACCAATAACGATGGCAAGTAAGTGAGAGCGTGAAACATCTTCTTCACGCCCGTCACAGTATATACTCCCAGTTGCAACAAGAACAACACCAAGGTGGTCAAGATGGGCGAGATGGTGTAACTATAGCTTGTCAGTCCATCCGAAAGCTCATGTTGTGCCACCGCCAAGATGTCGGCTTGATAGCAATTCAAGTATAAATAGGTAAATACAATAAAGATGATAGCACAGGCGAGCCGAAGCGTCGCCGTGCTATTTCTTTTCTTATTCATTTTCTTTCCTTAGTTTTTCTTCAGCACAAGTGCAGAACGAGCTGGCAAGTAAAGCTTTAGCCATTCCTTGTGGTCTTCCAAATATACAGGGTCGTAATTGGTAAGATGCGTCATCGTGTCGTCATTCAACCCATTACCACCGAAGGCAGGATTGTCTGAGTCCAAGACGATACTATACGAACCCGTAGGAACGAGGAAACCGTAATCGGTAAACGACTTCGTTGGAGAGAAGTTGAAGACAAACAACAAGTCGCCTCTCATATATGCCAACACTTGGTCTCCATCGTTGTGCCAGATTTCTTGCACTGGTGTCTTGTTAAAATTCTTTTCACTCTTAATGACCTTGAGCATCTCTCGGTCGAAATCGCCTAGATAGTGGTAACACAAGTCTTTGTTGTCAACGAGGTTCCACTGACGGCGTGCATACTTATAGCTCCAGCCATTTCCTTCTCTAGGGAAGTCAATCCATTCAGGATGTCCAAACTCATTGCCCATGAAGTTGAGGTAACCACCATTGATGGTCGATGCCGTTACCAGTCGAATCATCTTATGTAAGGCAATTCCACGGTGCGCCTTGTCATTCTCATCTCCTTTCTTGAAGTGCCAATACATATCGGCGTCTATCAATCGGAAGATGATGGTCTTGTCTCCTACCAAGGCTTGGTCATGGCTCTCGCAATAAGAGATGGTCTTCTCATCTGCACGGCGATTCTTCACCTCCCAGAAGATGCTACTTGGCTTCCAAGCCTCGTCTGGCAACTCCTTGATAGTCTTGATCCAATAATCAGGAATGTTCATCGCCATACGATAGTCGAAACCATAACCGCCATCCTCAAACTTAGCCGCCAAGCCAGGCATACCACTCACCTCTTCGGCGATAGTGATAGCATTCTTGTTGACCTCATGTATCAGGCAGTTTGCCAACGTGAGGTAACAGATGGCATTATCATCCTCATGACCATTGAAATAGTCAGCATAATTGCAGAATGCTTCACCGAGACCATGACTATAATAGAGCATGGAGGTGACACCATCGAAGCGGAAGCCATCGAAATGGAACTCACTGAGCCAATACTTACAGTTGCTCAACAAGAAGTGAATCACCTCGTCCTTACCATAATCGAAGCACAAGCTATCCCAAGCTGGATGCTCATGGCGATCACCAGGATAGAAATACTGGTTAGGGTCACCAGCCAAATTTCCAAGTCCTTCCACCTCATTCTTAACTGCGTGAGAATGAACTATATCCATGATAACGGCTATACCTTTTTGGTGGGCAGTGTCTATGAGATCTTTCAGTTCTTCAGGTGTACCGAATCGACTGCTTGCCGCAAAGAAACTGCTCACGTGATAACCGAAGGAGCCATAATAAGGATGCTCCTGAATCGCCATGATCTGGATGCAGTTGTAGCCATCCTTGATGATGCGAGGCAGAACGTTCTCCTTGAACTCCGTGTAAGTTCCCACCTTCTCAGCATCTTGTCCCATACCGATGTGGCACTCATAGATCAAGAGCGGAGCGGTCTTTGGCTTGAAGTTTTTTTTCTTCCAAACGTAAGGCTCAGGATTCCAAACCTGGGCAGAGAATATTTTGGTCTTCTCATCCTGCACCACTCTTCTTGCCCAAGCAGGGATTCGCTCGCCTTCGCCACCTTCCCAATGAACTTTCATCTTAAAGAGGTCGCCGTGCTTCATTGCCTTCTCGGAGAGTTTCAACTCCCAGTTTCCTGTGCCTTCTATACGCTTAGCACGGTACTTAGGGGTCTCCTTCCAATTGTTGAAGTCACCTATCAGATAAATGTCCGTGGCATTAGGTGCCCACTCACGGAAGACCCATCCACGAGCGGTCTTGTGCAGACCAAAGTACTCGTAACCATTGGCAAAGTCACTCAAAGACTGCTTTCCATTCTTGGTCAATTGGTTCATCTTCCAGAGTGCATGCTCATGACGTCCACAGATGGCATCTTCATAAGGTTCCAGGTATGGGTCGTGCTTGACGAGCCCAATATGTTTTGGTGTGCTAGGTTTCTGAGTTGAAGCCTTAGCACGTGTTGTTTTCTTTGTTGCCATAAGTTTAAGGATTTTTAGAAATCTTGCCTAACAGATGCTAAGGCATTTAAGCCTTAATCTTGAAAATCGCCTTGTGGATGTCGCCTGTACCGATGCAAGGCTGGTGTCCATCCTGAGGTGCGAAGAGCGCAAACTCGCCTGGCTGGCAAGTAATGTAGGTAGATGCCACAGCTCCAGGATACTTGGTGATGTCTTTTGCCTCATTGTACTCGGCATCAGGCAGATTCTCCAAAGGAAGCCAACCATAGGTTTCCTCATTGTCCAAAGGAATCTGAATATCGAGCATCTTCTTATGTGTCTCAAACGCAGCCTCCTCCACGGTCTTACCATGGGCTGTTGTGATGTTCACAAACAAGTCATCACCACTGATGAAATGCTTACCATCTTCAAGCTTATTAAGGTCGTTCTCTTTCAAGAACTTCACTACCTCTGCGAAGAGAGGATTAAGAGAAACATACTTCTCCAGATTGTCTAATGTATCTACTATCATGATATAAAAATTTAATATTCTACAAATTATCTTAGTTTTTGATTCATATTAGTCCTCAAAACGTTTTCCGTTCTCGTAGGTACCACGAGCGGTAACCTGTCCGTTACGATCTTTCTCGACAAACTTGCCATCTCTCTGGTCGTTGCGATAAGTACCTTCGAAACGCTTTCCTTCCTTGTTTTCCTCGATGCAAGCACCTTCACGCTTACCATTTCTGAAGATGCCCTTGAAGCGGTTGCCGTTGGCATAATGGATGATGACCTCACCATTGACCCGACCATTGCAGAACTCACCCTCGAAGATGTCGCCCATTTTCTTGGTCAACTTACCTCGTCCATTCTGAAGGTCATCCTTCCATGAACCGACATAGATGTCGCCATTCTTCCATATGAAAGTACCTTGTCCACTTCGCAATCCATCTTGGAAATGTCCAGTGTATTTATCGCCATTGGCAGAACGGAAGATGCCTTCGCCCGTTCGTTCGCCTTGCACATAGTCACCTTCATAGACATCGCCATTACGAAACTTGTAGATGCCTTTGCCATCCTGGATATCATCCTTCCAGTCGCCGATATATACATCGCCATCGGCATACTTGTTGGTTCCCTTACCCGAACGCTGGTTATCGACCCAGTGTCCATCGTAGGTAGTACCATCACCCCAGTCGAAGAAGCCATTGCCATTCTTCATGTCATTAGCCCATTGACCTTTGTAGTAAGCACCGTTGGAATAAGTATAAGTACCACGACCCTGTCGCTTGTCCATATACCAATCGCCATCATACTTGTCATGGTTGTAATAGTACATGATGCCATGACCATGCTGATAGTCTCTGAACCAAAGACCTACATACTTATTATTATTTTGGAAATAATAGGTGCCACGTCCGTTCTGCTGGTCTTGCGTCCATTGTCCCTCATACTTTTCGCCATCGGCGAAAGTATAGACGCCATAACCGTCACGCTTACCTTTGAGATAGGATCCCTCATAAGTATCACCTGTCTTAAAGATGGTAGTACCCTTGCCATTCGGTTTGCCGCCCGACATCTCGCCCTTGTACTGACCACCATCTCTGGTAGTACAAGAACCCAAATAAATCTTCTGTGCATAAAGCGACACAGGAGATGCTATAAATAATATAGAAATTAACTTTATCTTGTAATTCATATACTTTCATGTTGTTTGACCTCCAAAATTATATAAAATCTACCAAACCGCAAAATAGATTAAGTAAATTTAAGGTAAAACAACAGAAGGAAAGTGAGCACCCGATGAAATAAGCGGATAAAGATGGGATGTCACAATAGAAAACAAAAAAAGATTGCATCCCCTCAAAAGGAATGCAATCTTATTCTCGAAATCACTCGGCAAAGCCGAAAAGATTTACTTTACCTTGTCAACAATAGCCTTGAAAGCCTCTGGGTTGTTAACAGCGAGGTCAGCGAGGACCTTACGGTTGATCTCGATACCTGCCTTGTGAAGAGCACCCATCAACTGGCTGTAGCTCATGTTCTCCAAACGAGCAGCAGCGTTGATACGCTGGATCCACAATGCGCGGAAGTTGCGCTTCTTGTTACGACGGTCACGATAAGCGTAAGTAAGACCCTTCTCCCAAGTGTTCTTAGCTACTGTCCATACATTCTTGCGAGCTCCATAGTAACCCTTAGTGAGCTTCAAGATTTTTGTTCTCTTTGCTTTAGATGCAACGTGATTTACTGATCTTGGCATAATTTTTTTTCTTTAAAAGTTCGACTAAAAAGTTAATAATTAACGGAGGCAGAGCAAGTCGCGAACCTGCTTCAAGTTTGAACGGTCTACGAGAGTCTCGCCGAGGAGATTTCTCTTCTGCTTCTTTGTCTTCTTAGTCAAGATGTGACTGTGAAAAGCGTGATGACGCTTAATCTTACCTGTACCGGTGAAACGGAATCTCTTCTTTGCGCCGGAATTAGTCTTTACTTTTGGCATTTTTACTTTTAATTTAATTGTTATTTATTTAATACGGATGGCAACGCATATACCAGGGCGTTACGCATCTCTTTTTCTTTCAATATGAATGTCGAGTGTTGACTTATCAGCCTTAGCCATTGAATCTTCACTCTTCGATCTTCACTATTCACTTAAATCGAGCTTCTTCAGAGCATCACCACCTTTTGCATTGGCGAGCAAGCCGTTCTTCTCAGCTTTAGCCTCACGCTCTGCATCAGCAGCAGCCTTTGCCTCAGCCTCACGCTTCTCACGGTCCATCTTCTGTTGGCTCTTCTTAGCGACACCAGCCTTCTTAGGACTCATGTAGAGGAACATCTTCTTGCCTTCGAGCTTTGGCATCTGTTCTACCTTGCCGTATTCCTCCAAATCGTTGGCAAAACGGAGAAGGAGAACCTCACCTTGCTCCTTGAAGAGGATGCTTCGACCACGGAAGAAAACGTATGCACGCACCTTGTTGCCCTCATTGAGGAACTCCATGGCATGCTTGAGTTTGAACTGATAGTCGTGCTCATCGGTCTGAGGTCCGAATCGAATCTCTTTCGTTTCCACCTTCACCTGCTTCTGCTTCATTTCCTTAGCATGCTTCTTCTGCTGGTAAAGGAACTTCGAATAGTCAACAATGCGGCACACTGGTGGTTGAGCGTTAGGAGAAATCTCCACAAGGTCAACACCCTGCTGACGAGCCATGTCTAAAGCTTTACGTGTTGGCATCACTTCTGATCCGCCCTCACTTACTACTCTCACTTCACGTACGCGTATTTGTTCATTAACACGGTACTGATTTTTCATTTTGTCATTTTTCATTAACTATCGATGTTGTCTTTTTTGTGTTCATTTTGATTAAACGGCTGCAAAGTTACGACTTTTTCGCCGAACCACCAAATTTTCAAGGGGTTAATTTTCTGTTTTCTATCATTTTTTTTGATTTTCCATCGGAACTTAGTCGGAATCCAAACGGTTCCGAATAAATTCTGATGATAAAAATCCACAGACATCACAGAAACAAATTCCATGACACCTGTGGATAGATATAAGAATCAGCGGAGAAGTCTTACTCCTCTGCAGCTTTCAACTGATCTGCCACCTCGGCGTTGATACGCTGAGCAAACTCTTCCATCTTCATGGTAGCCTGCTCGCCACCACCCTGCTTACGCATAGATACAAGACCCTCAGCACTCTCCTTCTCACCTACGATGACCATGTAAGGTACACGCTTCAACTCGTTGTCACGAATCTTGCGACCTATCTTCTCATTTCTATCATCTACGAGAGCACGAACACCCTGCTTGTCGAGATACTGACGTACCTTCTGAGCATAGTCGTTGAACTTCTCAGAGATAGGGAGGATAGCCACCTGGTCTGGAGTCAACCACAATGGGAAGTGACCTGCGGTGTGCTCAATCAATACAGCGGTGAAACGCTCCAAAGAGCCGAATGGCGCACGGTGAATCATCACTGGAGTACGCTTTGAGTTATCCTCAGCGGTATATTCGAGCTTGAAACGCTCAGGCAAGTTATAATCCACCTGGATAGTACCCAACTGCCAACGACGGCCGATGGCATCCTTGACCATGAAGTCGAGCTTAGGACCATAGAAGGCAGCCTCGCCAACCTCCTCACGGGTCTCCAATCCCTTCTCCTTGCAAGCCTCACGGATAGCGTTCTCACTCTCTGCCCAAATCTCCTCACTACCGATGTACTTCTCAGTATCCTTAGGATCGTGGAGAGAAATCTGTGCCTCGTAGTTCTCGAAACCGAAGATCTTGAACACCTTCAGGATCACGTCGATCACGTTCTCAAACTCAGACTTCACCTGGTCCTGACGAACGAAGATGTGAGCATCGTCCTGGGTAAATGTACGTACACGAGTCAATCCGTGGAGCTCACCGCTCTTCTCATAACGGAATACGGTACCAAACTCTGCGATACGCAGTGGCAGGTCCTTGTAAGAACGTGGCTTGCGGGCGTAAACCTCGCAGTGGTGAGGACAGTTCATTGGCTTGAGCATATACTCCTCATCCTCCTCAGGAGTCTGGATAGGCTGGAATGCATCCTTGCCATAGTGAGCATAGTGACCAGATGTTACATAGAGGCTCTTGCCGCCGATACCAGGACAGATAACCTCCTGATAGTTATAAGGCTTCAGGAGCGAACGGAGCAACTCCTGCAAGCGGAGGCGGAGCTGTGTGCCCTTTGGCAACCAGATAGGAAGACCCTTACCTACACGCTCAGAGAACATGAAGAGTTCCATCTCCTTACCGATCTTACGGTGGTCGCGCTTCTTAGCCTCTTCGAGAATAACCAGGTACTCATCGAGCATCTTCTTCTTAGGGAAGCTGATACCGTAGATACGGGTCATCTGCTCGCGCTTGGCATCACCGCGCCAGAAAGCACCTGCCACACTTGTAATCTTCACAGCCTTGATAAGGCCAGTGTTCATCAAGTGAGGACCACGGCAAAGGTCGGTGAAATTGCCCTGGGTATATGTAGTGATGGTGCCATCCTCCAAGTCCTGCTCGATGTGCTCGCACTTGTACTCCTGACCGTCAGCCTTGAATTCCTTCAAAGCGTCAGCCTTAGATACCTCCTTGCGAACCACAGGCTCGTTCTTCTTGGCAAGTTCCATCATCTTAGCCTCAATCTTGGCAAAGTCGTTTTCTGAGATGACCTGACCTGGTGCAGGCATCACGTCGTAGAAGAAGCCACTCTCCACAGCTGGACCGAATCCGAACTGGATGCCAGGATACAACTCCTGGAGTGCCTCTGCCAACAAGTGGGCGGATGTGTGCCAGAACGTATGCTTGCCCTGCTCATCCTCAAACTTATAAAGTTCTACACTTGCATCCTCATTGATAGGACGGTTCAACTCTACAGTCTCACCATTGACACCGCAAGATACAACGTTGCGAGCGAGAGCCGGTGAGATGCTCTCGGCGATTTGTAAGCCAGTAACGCCCTGTTCATACTCACGAACAGTACCGTCTGGGAATGTGATTTTTACCATAACAACTTAGTATTTTTATTAAATCGGTTGCAAAAGTAACATTTCTTTTTGTATTAAGCGAAAAAAAATGCAAGATTTTTTCATACTAGATTTTTTTTTGCTATTTTTGCACTCGAATTAATACACATTAATATAAAAGCAAGATGACAACACCAAGAATACTCATCATTTATACAGGAGGTACCATCGGTATGGGAAAGGATGCCATCACGGGCGCATTGGAGCCTCTCGACTTCAATCACCTCGTCTCTTCCATGCCAGAATTTCAGTTGATTCAGGCGGACATCGACGTCAGAAAGTTCGACCCACCCATCGACTCCAGCGACATGGACCCGATGAGATGGGCTGAAATCGTAGGTATCATCTCCAACAATTATGACGATTACGACGGCTTTGTCATCCTACATGGCACCGACACGATGGCTTACACCGCCTCCGCCCTCTCCTTCATGCTTGAGAACCTCACCAAGCCGGTCATCCTCACGGGTAGCCAGCTTCCTATCGGCGAACTTCGCACAGACGGAAAGGAGAACATGATGACTGCCATCGAGATTGCCTCGCTCAAGAATGCCGATGGCAAGCCGATGGTGCCAGAAGTGTGCATTTTCTTCAACGGCAAGTTGCTCCGAGGCAATCGCACCACCAAGATCAATGCCGAGGGATTCCATGCCTTCGACTCATTCAACCATCCGCACCTCTGCGATGTCGGCATCAACTTCGTATTCCACGAGCACCACATCTTGACTCCCGACTACAGCAAGCCGATGGTGCCTCACCTCAAGCTCGATCCGAACGTCATCGTATTCAGCCTCTTCCCAGGCATCCAGGATGGCATCGTACGCCATGTCTTGGAATCGCCTTCCTTGCGAGGCATCGTGATGCGAACTTACGGCTCCGGCAACGCACCTCACGCTCCTTGGATCATGCGACTGCTCGACCAAGCCGCTCATCGAGGTGTCAACATCATCAACATCAGCCAGTGTCTCACGGGATGCGTGGAGATGGAGAGATACGGAGCGGGATTCCAGCTGAAACTCTCCCACGTCATCAGTGGTCGAGACAGTACTGTGGAGGCTGCCGTCACCAAGTTGATGTATCTCCAAGGCAGATATGCCGACAACAAGACCGTAAGGCAGAAGCTAGAACAATCGCTCGCAGGAGAGATTACCCTTCCAGAACAATAAAGATTTCCGATAGACGTTATCCTATAGAAGTACGTCTATCATTCCATTTAGATATATATAATAAGGTGAAACATTTGTTATTTCTCATCATGCTCATCGTTTCCATGGCCTTCGGTGGTCATGGCACGATGTCTGCGGCATCCACCCAGAGGAATGACAAGTTGCAGAAGGTGGAGCAGAAGGAGAACAGCCATGATGCCGTGCTCACCGATGCCTCCAATGTATATCGTGTGTGCAACTGTCGTCCCCAGAGAATTGTTCCCACCTGGCTGACTTCCAGCCATGGGCAGGGTAACAAGTTGCCATATTATCACAAGTTCTATCACACTCTTTTCACCCAGTTTGGTGGAAGGGCACGCCAGGAGACGGCACCTTTCCACTTTGATGTCGCAAGCAAGTATTATGTCATTTGCTTGAGGCATCTCAGGTGTTAGCCATACCCGCTTCCTATTTTTACACCCCTATGTTTACCCATTTTCTCCGTGAAGATGGGACAGATGTTTTATTTCTAAAAATCAAAAAGAATTATGGCTAATATCAATCATTTAGAGATGGCAGCGGCTTTCAAAGTCCTCCCACAAGTAGAAATCAAGAAATGCTTCTTCGGTCTCAGCACCAGCATGACATATCAGAAGACCAACAGCAAGATACACATCATCCAGAACGAGTATGATGCCAGCAACGGCAAACTGCTCGAAGACACCCTCCTCACCTCTCCTGAGAAACTTGTCGAGGTGGGCGTTCCTGCCAAGGACATCAAGAAGTCAAGCATCGGCAACTATCGCCTGGACATTTGCCTCTCAGACGACAAGCAATTCCTTGCCACTCAACTTCTCCGTTTCGTGAACTTCAACTACGTGGAGATTACCGACATGAAGGTCTTCGAAGGCAAGGCAGCAGAGATCATCGCAGAGATCATCCTCGCATCATAGGATGCATCTCTAGATCCGTTTACATATTAAAGAAGAGGGCTAAAACTTGGCCCTCTTTATTTTTCTCGTAACGCAAGAATCATAGCGCCACGATAGATTTTAAATTTCCTCGGGACATTTTTGAAAAAACATCGGGACTTTTTTATAAAAACCTCCCGACGTTTTTTATATCCCTCCCCGATTCAATTTCCGATTCTAACGGAAATGAGAATTTACTTCAACTTATTATATTCCTCATCAGTCACTGGCTCCAGCCACTCATTGGAGCTATTCTCTCCAGGAACCTCGAAGGCGAGGTGAGCAAACTTAGGTGCGAAACGGCTTGTAACCATATCAAGGATATTACTGTAATTGTCATTACTGTCATCCACTAGTTCCTGCCAAACTTCACACTTGGCAATGGAGCGGTAAAGTAATAATTCTGATCATTGACTGAATCAAGGAAGAGAACCTTCTTCATGCCAAAGAATGCCAAACCTGATGGAAAGATGCGAGAGAAGTCTATTACACCACCCTTCAATGCAGGACTATTGGCAGCCAAAGAGAAATCCCAACTCTTATCGTATGCCATAGGTGCACCTTCCTCAGGGTCATCAACCTCACAGTTGATATTGATTTTCGGAGTCTGTGTGAAGTTCTTGAAAAGTGGATTCCCCTCACCTGCCTTTGTGCTATGGATATCTGAATCCCACCAGATGCCAAGGCTAGCATCCTTAGCCATCTGAGTAACACCAGTCTCGGTAGATGCAAAATAATAGTTTGGAGTCAAGCGGCTGTTTTGCATATCAACACCATCTTCCTTAGGTTGCTTCAGACCGAAGCGAGAGTCATAGATGAGATTATTGACCAAAATAGGCTTAGCTGCTTTCTCTACCCAGATACTACCCCCCTTCTTGTTCTTGGAGCGACGCCATCCACAATTCACAATCGTGTTGTTATAGACGGTCATTTCTGTCAAAGGCACTGTCTCACTATTACCTGCGTTAGAGAGTTTAAGAGCATTGGTACAAGCATTATAGATGAGGTTGTTGGCTACATCGAGCTTGCAACCCGACTTCACGTTGACAGCCTCGCCGCCATCAGCAGCATTGCCACTATCTGCGAAGATGTTGTTGATGATAACGCCCTGTCCTCCTGTAAAATACGTTTGGTCGTTATAGTTGTCATGGAAATAGCTGTTTGCCATCACAAACTTGCCATTTACATTGCAGAAATGGAAGGCAGGAACACCGCCATCAATAGTGGTCTTGAAGAGTTTGTTTTGGAAAGAAGCTGAAGACTCAGTTGGAGTCGCTCCAGCGTAAGCAATATCGACATGGTTGAGCACCACCTCCTCTGAGTTATATCCACAGATGATGCCACCCCAGTCGGCAGGCTTCTTGGTATCTGAAGTGATGGTGACTGGCTTCTCCGCCGTACCCATGCAATAGAGATTACCTAAGACCACGATTTCCACAGGCACTTGCACCTCGCTCTTGCAAGTGATGGTAACACCTGGCTCAATATAGAGCGATGTACCCACAGGTATCTCCACGCTCTCCGACAAGGTAGTGTCCTTGGTCCATACCAAAGACCCTTTTGGGTATTCGGCAAGGTCGGTCTTGAAGGCATCCGTAGAACCTTGGTTTTCCTGATTGTTTCCATTGTTGGCATAGTCGTATGGATTGATGTTATCATTCTCACATGAAGTTGTGAATATGGCAGTGGTAGCTGCCATTGCCAGCATACACGCCCAAGTATTTATCTTTTTCATTTCTTTGATTTTAATTAAAGTTTGTATCTCACTCCCAAGAGGAAAGTTCTGCCATATTGGTAGGTTCCCACAATGGTCTTGTCGCTCTTCTGTCCCTCATACTGGAGGTTGCTCTCGTTCACCGTCTTGAGATAACGCTCACGCTTGGCATTGAGCAGGTTGTTGGCTTTCAAGAAGATGGATAGACCATTCTTGAATTGCTTCTCGGCACTGAGGTCGAGTCCAAACATCGCCTTGTCCCATTGGTCGGCATCCTTGAAAGGAGAAACAAGGGCTAACTTCGTGCCTGTATAGGATGCAGCCAACTGTCCATTCCATCCATTCTCGGTGTCCTTATAGAGCAAAGAGAGGTTGGCGGTATGAGGTGCTTGGTTCACCAAAGGACGAGTCTGCGTAACACCACTCTTGTATTCAGCACTTCCCTCTTGATACTCACGCTTCGAGGTGGTAATCTCAGAGTGAGTATAGGTATAGTTCGCCTTCACGCCAAAGTGGCGGATATACTTGATGACATCTATCTCAAAACCCATGTTCTTGGCATTACCCAAGTTGTCGGGCATATAATAAGCATCAGCGCCACTGCCTATTTTGCCATCAGATGTCACAAACACTTGTTCAATAGGGTCTTTCAAGTATTTATAGAATACACCTGCAAGAATCTGCTCGGTCTTGCTAGGGAACCATTCCCAGCGCAAGTCGATATTGTCGATACGGGCACGTTTCAAATCAGGATTTCCTTTCTCCATATATTCCTCGCCCATAATCTGATAAGGTACAATCTCATAGAATCCGGGGCGATTGATGGAACGATAATAGGAAAGACGAACGTTCATCTTTGCGGTTGGCGTCCATTTGATGGAGGCTGACGGAAGATAGTCCCAATAGCTCTGCTCGCCCACTTGTCCCATGTTGCGGAACTTCTGGAGCATGGTGTATATCTGGTTAGTATGCTCGGCGCGGAAACCTACATTCACTTCGCCTAGTTCAGACTTCAATGTCACCATGGCGTAGGCTGCGCCAATATGTTCCTTGGAATCATAATTGAGTTGGGAAGCTTGAGAATATGGAGTCTTGCAGATCCAATCGATGGCGGCAAACTGGTCGAAGCCATTGCCATCCAAGCGTTGGGAGATATTGCTTGGACCGAAGATATAAGAATAATATCGGTTGTTGCGTTCCTTGCGGCGATACTGTGCGCCAGCCTTCCACAAAGCATCCAAGGCATCACCGAAATGGGTATCGTATGATAGGTTGATGTAGCCTGCCAAGTCCTTGTCATCATTGTGTTGGAAACGGCGTTCCATATCCTTTGGTTGAGTCTTCACGATGGTCTTGTCACCATTCCATAACGAACTGCCCTCCTCGCTCTGCACAGTATTCGTGAGCGTGAGATACACCCTGTCCGGGGCTTTCTCAGTTGCTTCTGAGTATAACCCTGACCAATCTATGGTAAAGTCTTTTGTAAGATGATGCGTACCTTTCAGATGGGTGGCAAAGATGCTCTGTGTCTGTGAAAGTGAACGGGTCTCATCATCCTGCGTATAGGTGTCGGAAGAGATGTACTCCGTATTGATGCTATTATTGTATCTGATGCCCTTCGAGTTGGTGTTCACATACATATTGTACCACTCCAACTTGTGGTTGCCGAGTGTCAAATCCAACTTGGCATGGAGTCCTGCTGTGAGGTCGTGAATACTATAATAACGGTGCTGGAGACTGCTGATATACATCGCTTGTTCGCCAGATGCCATTTTCACGCTATTGTAAGTACGTTCTGTTCCACGGAAGATATTCTGGATGCTACCAGCCAACATTACGCCCAGGCGGTCTTCCCAAAAGCGATTGCCTATGCCAAGGCCTCCGATAAAGTTAGGGGCAGGCAAGGAATGACGACTTACTTGTGTAGGACCATTCTTGAAATCAGACATACTTGCCTTATAGTCCTTGCCAAAAGCTTCGTAAGGAGCCTTCTTGGTGAAATCTCCACGATTGGAAGATAGATAGTCACGACCATCTTTCATAAAATAGTCGCTATATCCGATGGCAGCATTCGCCTGAAGCTGGAAATGAGAAGGCGCATCCTTCATCACCATATCTACCACTCCACCTGCTGCATCACCCTCCATATCAGCTGTCAGTGACTTCGACACCACAAGGCGATCCATCAAGTCGGAAGGGAAAATGTTCAGTGGAACATAACGGTTCTTATCGTCGGGAGATGGAATCTTCACACCATTTACCAACGTATAGTTATATCGCTTGTCCATACCTCGAAGGATGGCGTAAGTTGCCTCGCCAGAGGCATCACGCTCCATCGTCACACCCGACACACGCTGAAGCACACTCGCCACGTTGACATCAGGAGATAGTTGAATGCTCTGCTGACTCATCACATTGAGCACCGTACCAGCATTCTTCTCCAAGTCGATGGCGCTACGGTCGCTATGATATTCCTTATGACCGGTTACGACAACTTCACTGAGTTGCTTGGCATCCTCTTCCAAGTCTATAATGAGTTGAGATTCCTTACCCTGCTTGTTGTCCTTGGCAGAACCATTGCCATAATCCCTGGCTACATCCACCACCATCTCCTTGGTCTTATAAGACATATAAGAGATGATGAGGGTAAACTTTCCTTTGTCAGGTAGCTCATGGAGGGTAAAACTACCATCTAGTCCGGTGGTAGTACTCACGTTGGGCAATTCCTTGACTCTCACCACTGTACCGATGAGTGGCTCGCCCGTCTTGTTATCCTCTACAATACCATCGAGTGTATGGGCATTTATGGCTAAGACGTTCGCCATGAGTGCCGCACTCAGTAAAATCTTGTTCATATCTTCACTCTTCACTTAGTTTTCATAATCTCGTGGATGATGTTGCCATCCTTGTCAATCATCGACATACGGAGTTGCTTCTTATCGACCGTAAATACAGCGTAACCATCAGCCGAGCTACAGAACACGGTTCCGTCGATAGGTTTCACAGGACGAGCTAGCGAGGCAGAGGTGTTGACCACATAGTCGATATTATCACCTTGCTTCTTGATGTGCTGGAAGTTGTGAATGTGTCCGCAAGCATAGATAGCCACATTATTATATTTATGGAGGATAGGCATCACTCGCTTCTGCATGTCAATTCGCTCTGACTCGCTCTTCTCCGTGTCAGCATAAATAGGATGATGCCCTACCACAATCACCCAGTCTTCCTTAGCGTTCTTCAAGGTCTCGTCAAGCCATGAGAGCTGAGCTTGCATATCCTCCTTGCATGCGTCTGGATAGGTCTCCGAATCATTGCGGTATTTGTCAATGAGAGGTGCCGTGTCAAGAAAAACAACACGAACAGAAGTATTCTTGCGATTGAAAACCTTGGTGTAATACTTAGCAGGCATCATCCATCGGCGGCTTACTTGTCCATAGTGCAAGAAGGCATCCGTGTTGCCACGATACTCATGGTTGCCACATACAGGAAACCAGTCTATCATCAAGTCAGGATGAGAATATATCAACTCATAGTTGGTCATCCACAAAGGGTCCTGGAGGGATACGATACCATTGAAGTGATGGATGTCGCCAGCGGCAATGACACACTCAGGATCTACTGTACCCGCCATCTCGCCCATCAGTTCGGCGATAGGCTTCTGGTCATAATAGCCATTGCGACCGAGGTCATTGGCCATATAGAGGGTGATTTCGCCTTTGAGCGTTTTCCAAGTACCACAACTGGCGTAGTCACGTTGAGTTAAATTACTGGGTTGCACCAGGCACTTGACAGTGCCATTCTCTACGCCCCAAGCAACAGGAGCCTTTGCGTTTTGTGCATTTGCCACATGGACGAAGGTGCTTGCCATCAACAAGGCTGCTACCCATGCAACGCTTAAAACATTCTTTTTCATTACCTTTTGTCTGTAAGTTTAATATTTCCTTCTTCTGTATCCCAATTCTGAATACATTTTGAATTTCGGGTGCAAAGGTACGGGCATCTTATGACAAAGACGTTACGTTCATTTTACGAAATGAACGCAATTCGCTTCCACTCATGCGCTTGTGTTAATATACACTAAAAGAATCGCCCCTTTGATACGACTTTCCGATATTATCATTACATTTGCAAACGAAACATCACGGGGTGCTGAGAGAATCGGCTGAGATGATACCCATTGAACCTGATGCAGATAATGCTGACGCAGGGAGATATGATATTACCGAAGGATATGACACCTTATTAAATATAGGACAACATCCGAAAGACATCGGACTACATCCTCAACATATAAAGGCATATCCCACAAAGAAGCCCCTATTCCATGGCAATCGCCTGGATTAGGGGCTTTTTCTTTTCTGACTGCTTTCACCAAAAGCATTTCCGTGAGATTTTATAGGTTATAACAAAAAGAAAATGCTTTATGAAAGTAAACATCAACAACAAGGAAACTGAGACACAAGCTCTCAACGTGAAACAACTGGCAGAGGAGCTCAACCTTCCAGCCAAGGGTGTCGCCATCGCCATCAGCAACTCCATGGTACCTCGCAATGACTGGGAGCAGACGCCTATCGCAGAGGGAGCAGACATCGTCATCATCAAGGCGTTTTGTGGAGGATGAGGAGATCATGTATAAATTATAAATTACAAATTATAATGTATAAATTATAATGAATAATGTATAATGAGGGCTAACGCCATAAAACTATGCAAAAGAAATTATTCCATCATAGCCGATTCCAATTCATCTCCCACTTCAACGACCGCTATTCCTATCTCGATGGAATCAAGATGGCACTGGAGGGAGGATGCCGTTGGATACAACTTCGCATGAAGGATGCCACCGACGACGAGGTGAGACCTATCGCCATCGAGGTACAGAAATGGTGCAAGGAGGCTGATGCCACCTTCATCATCGACGACCGAGTACAACTGGTGAAGGAACTCCATGCAGATGGTGTCCACCTGGGCAAGAACGACATGCCTATCCAAGAGGCTCGCCAAATCCTAGGCGATGGCTTTATCATCGGTGGCACTGCCAACACTTTGGAGGATGTCATATCACACGCCAAAGCTGGTGCCGACTACATCGGATGCGGACCATTCCGCTATACCACCACCAAGCAACGACTCTCTCCCATCCTCGGTTTGGAGGGCTATCGCCACATCATCGATGGGATGAAAGAAGCTCTCCCGATTGTAGCAATCGGCGGCATCACCATCCCCGACATCCCCGACATCATGAAGACCGGCGTAACGGGCATCGCCCTCAGCGGAACCATCCTCAACGCAGAGAATCCCGTGGAAGAAACCGCACTGATTCTCAAAGCGATAGAAGGAGAAGTTGCACACGAATAAACAAGAAATTCAAAACCAAAAACAAATACAAACAACAATGGAAAAGTTAGTAATCGCAGGACGCGAGTTCAACTCACGCCTTTTCCTCGGAACAGGAAAGTTCAACAACAACAATCTCATGGCTGACGCCATCAAGGCATCTGAGACCGAGATGGTAACTGTCGCCATGAAGCGCATCGAACTGGAAGACAAGCAGGACGACCTCCTCGCCCACATCGTACAGAACCCTAACATCCAGTTGCTCCCTAACACCAGTGGAGTACGTGATGCCGAGGAGGCTGTTTTCGCCGCACAGATGGCTCGTGAGGCTTTCGGCACCAACTGGCTCAAACTGGAGATTCACCCAGACCCACGCTATCTCTTGCCAGACTCCATCGAGACCCTCAAGGCAACTGAGAAGCTCGTGAAACTCGGTTTCGTGGTATTGCCATATTGCCAGGCAGACCCTACCCTCTGCAAGCACTTGGAAGAGGCTGGAGCAGCTACCGTGATGCCACTCGCCGCACCTATCGGCACCAACAAGGGTTTGCGCATGAAAGACTTCCTGCAGATCATCATTGAGCAAGCTACTGTACCTGTGGTAGTGGATGCCGGCATCGGTGCCCCTAGCCATGCAGCCGAGGCGATGGAGATGGGCGCCAGCGCTTGTCTCGTCAACACCGCCATCGCCGTAGCAGGCGACCCTGTAGAAATGGCGAAGGCATTCAAGGAGGCTGTCATCTGCGGTCGCCGTGCCTACGAGGCAGGACTGGGAGCCATCAGCGATTGTGCCGAGGCTAGTTCGCCACTCACCGCATTCTTAAATAATTAAGAATTAATAGTTAAGAATTAATAGTTAATCATTACAATGAAGAGGTGTTATCTCTTCACTTGAAACATTATGCCAAACGATAACAAAGCCTACGCCAAGAGAGAAAAGGCGTATATGCAGGGAAAACGCTTCCCTAACATCCAAGTCGGAATGACCAAGGTCAACCTCACCCCTACCGTCGTGAAGGATGAGCGTGGCATTCCTCATACCGAACCGAATGCTCCTGTGTTTATCTATGACACCAGTGGTCCTTACAGCGACCCTAACTATCAGGTGGATCTCAAGAAAGGTTTGCCTCGCATGCGTGAGCAGTGGATTCTAGACCGTGACGATACCGAACAGCTCGCCGAGGTAACCAGCGAGTATGGCAAGCTGCGACTCGCCGACCACTCGCTCGACCACCTTCGCTTCGAGCACATCCAGTTGCCTCGCCGTGCCAAGGCTGGCAAGCACATCACCCAGATGGCATACGCCAAGGCAGGCATCGTAACTCCGGAGATGGAATACGTTGCCATCCGTGAGAACATGAACTGCGAGGAGTTGGGCATCAAGACCCACATCACTCCTGAATACGTGCGTGATGAGATTGCACGAGGACGTGCCGTTCTGCCAGCCAACATCAATCACCCTGAGAGCGAGCCGATGATTATCGGACGCAACTTCTTGGTGAAAATCAATACCAACATCGGCAACTCTGCCACCACATCCAGCATCGAGGAGGAAGTGGATAAGGCGGTATGGTCTTGCAAATGGGGCGGCGACACGCTGATGGATCTCTCCACTGGCGACAACATCCACGAGACTCGCGAATGGATTGTGCGCAACTGTCCTGTTCCAGTAGGAACCGTGCCTATCTACCAAGCCTTGGAGAAGGTGAACGGCAAGGTGGAAGACCTCTGTTGGGAGGTATATCGCGACACGCTCATCGAACAGTGTGAGCAAGGAGTCGATTACTTCACCATCCATGCTGGCATCCGTCGTCACAACGTGCATCTCGCCGACAAGCGTCTCTGTGGCATCGTGAGCCGTGGCGGTAGCATCATGAGCAAGTGGTGCCTCTACCACGACCAGGAAAGTTTCCTCTACGAGCACTTCGACGACATTTGCGACATCGTGGCTCAGTATGACGTGGCACTGTCCTTGGGCGACGGTTTGCGCCCAGGCTGTATCGCCGATGCCAACGATGAGGCTCAGTTTGCCGAGCTCGACACGATGGGCGAACTTGTCACTCGTGCATGGGACAAGAACGTGCAGGCTTTCATCGAAGGTCCGGGTCACGTGCCATTGCAGAAGATCAAGGAGAACATGGAGCGTCAGCTCGACCATTGCCATGAGGCTCCATTCTACACCCTCGGTCCGCTCGTCACCGACATCGCCCCAGGCTACGACCATATCACTTCCGCCATCGGTGGCGCACAGATCGCTTGGCTCGGAACCGCCATGCTCTGCTATGTCACCCCGAAGGAGCACCTCGCCTTGCCTAACAAGGATGACGTGCGCACAGGTGTGGTCACCTACAAGATAGCCGCCCATGCCGCCGACTTGGCGAAGGGACATCCAGGCGCTACCATCCGTGACAACGCCTTGTCGAAAGCTCGCTTCGAATTCCGCTGGCGCGACCAGTTCCACCTCTCGCTCGACCCAGAGTTGGCACTCCAGTACTTCGAGGAGGCAGGACACACCGAGGGCGAATACTGCACGATGTGCGGTCCTAACTTCTGTGCCGCTAAGTTGACACACGACTTGAGAAAATATAAGAAATAATGAATGACCTAACTTCAGAACAGAAGCGACGCTACAACCGCCACCTCATCCTCGATGGATTTGGCAAGGAGGGACAGCAGAGATTGCTCCAAAGCAAGGTGCTCATCGTGGGCGCTGGTGGACTCGGTTCACCAGCATCCATGTATCTTGCTGCGGCAGGCATCGGAACCATCGGTTTGGTGGATGGCGACTTCGTATCATCCACCAATCTGCAACGCCAGATACTCTACACCACTTCCGATGTGGGACAACTCAAGATCGACGTGGCTGAGAAACGACTGAAAGCCATGAACCCCGATGTCAACATCATCAAGCACGAGATATTCCTCAACGAGGACAATGCCCTCGACTTGATTCGAGACTATGACTTCGTGGTGGAAGGCACGGACAACTTCTCGTCCAAGTACCTGGTGAACGATGCCTGCGTGATTCTCGGCAAGTCGTTCACGATAGGAGGCATCAACCGATATGGCGGACAGGTGATGACGCATCAGCCAGGAACGGCTTGCTATCGTTGCATCTTCCCTGAGCCACCAGCTATGGCAGAGGTAGAAACCTGTTCGATGGTGGGCGTGCTCGGTTCGTTGGCAGGCATGGTGGGTACCGTGCAAGCCAATGAAGCCATCAAGTGCTTGGCGGGCATCGGAACGCCACTCATCAATACCCTACTCACGGTCGATGCGCTCACGACGATGTGGCAACGATTTGACATCAAAAAGAACAACAAGTGCGAGCTTTGCGGCGAACATCCATCGATTACTTCCATCCGGGAGTACGCCTACAAACCTTGCACGAAAAGGAACAAGTAAGTTCCGCAACCCAAGGAACTTACACAAAATAGGATTAAGTAAAAATGTTTAGCGACGAATTAAAGAATATCAGTTGGGAGGAGACCACCCAGCGCATCGCCAGTATGACAGCCAACGATGTGCGCCGTGCCCTCGCCAAAGACCATTGCGATGTCAACGACTTCATGGCATTGCTTTCACCTGCAGCCGAACCATTCCTAGAGCAGATGGCCCGACTCTCACGTAAATACACAGAGGAGCGCTTCGGCAAGACGATGTCGATGTTCATCCCTCTCTATATCACCAATTCTTGCTCCAACTCCTGCGTCTATTGCGGTTTCCATCGTGAGAACCCGATGGCTCGTACCATCCTCACCCCTGAGCAGATAGAGAACGAGTACAAGGCTATCAAACAGTTGGCTCCATTCGAGAACATCCTCCTCGTCACGGGCGAGAACCCTGCCAAGGCTGGCACTCCTTACCTCGCCAAGGCTATCGACATCGCCAAGAAGTACTTCTCAAATGTGAAGATTGAGGTGATGCCTCTCTCCACCGAGGACTACAAAACGCTTGCCGACCACGGCATGAACGGTGTCATCTGTTTCCAGGAGACGTATCATCGTGACAACTACAAGCTCTATCACCCAAGAGGAATGAAGAGCAAGTTTGAGTGGCGTTGCGATGGTTTCGACCGCATGGGTATGGCAGGCGTACACAGCATCGGCATGGGCGTGCTCATCGGACTGGAGAAGGAATGGCGCACCGATGTCACCATGATGGCTTACCACTTGCGCTATCTCCAGAAGCACTATTGGCGCACCAAGTACAGCGTCAACTTCCCTCGCATGCGTCCGGCTCAGAACGAGGGTTTCCAACCAAACTGCTATATGACTGACAAGGAACTTGCCCAGGCTACTTTCGCCATGCGCATCTTCGACCACGATGTGGATATCTCTTATTCTACTCGTGAGCCAGCCATCATCCGTGACAATATGGCGACCCTCGGTGTCACCACCATGTCGGCAGAGTCAAAAGTAAATCCTGGCGGCTACCACACTTACCCTCAGGCACTTGAGCAGTTTACTGTAAGTGATGAGCGAACCGCCAAGGTGATCAACGCTCGCCTGAAGGAGTTGGGACGTGAGCCAGTTTGGAAAGACTGGGATGCTTCCTTCGACTTCTTCGGAAAACTCGCAGAAAAATAGAAATTATGACCATCGTAATCACACTTCCCTATTTCTTCGATGGAGAGGCAGAACAAATCGTTCAGCTCCTCCATTCGTCCATTGACCTCATCCATATCCGCAAGCCCGAATCCAAGGCAGAGGAAGTGGAAAAGCTCATCATGTCGATTCCAAGCGAATACTACCCTCGCCTCGTCCTCCACGACCATCATGATTTGGCGATGAAATACCACCTACATGGCGTTCATCTCAATGGTCGCAACCCTCAACCACCTATGGGTTGGGAAGGAAGCGTGAGCAAGAGTTGCCATTCATTGGAGGAAGTGAAGGAACGGAAGGGGAAGTGTGATTACGTCTCCCTCTCTCCCATCTTCGATTCCATCTCGAAGCAAGGCTATCACGCCGCATTCTCTTCCACCGAAATCGAGGAAGCGAGCCGCCAAGGCATCATCGACAAGAAGGTTTTGGCGCTAGGTGGAGTCACCTTCAACAAGATAGATGATGTGCTGAGAATGGGCTTTGGAGGAGGTATGATTTTGGGAGATGCGTGGAAGAACGTATCGCATCCACAAGACGCTGTCGCACTGACGATTGCCGGTTCTGACTCATCTGCTGGTGCAGGCATTCAACAAGACCTCAAGACGATGTCAAGAGCGGGTGTTTATGGGGCGACCGTCATCACAGCCATCACTAGTCAGAACACGCTCGGTGTAAAGGATGTGATGCCAGTTCCGGCAGAGGTTGTCAAGAGCCAACTCGATGCCGTCTTGTCCGACCTGCATGTCACTGCCATCAAGATTGGGATGGTGCCGAATGCCGCCATCGCTCACGTCATTGCCGACACGCTGAAAGACTATAAAGAGAGTCTTGCCAAAGATGCTAGGAAACTATCCCTCAAGAACCTTACCGTCATTTACGACCCCGTGATGATTTCCACGAGCGGCCATCGACTGATGGAGGAAGAGTGCATCCAGGTCGTTTGCGAGGAACTCCTTCCTCTCTGCACCCTTGTCACGCCCAACCTTCCAGAGGCAGAGCTTCTGATGAAGCAAAAGAAAGAAAGAGAATCTAACAGAGACAAGAAAACGATTCAAGCATTGGATCATGAGAATGGGAAAGAATCGGATTCTGAAAAAGGACAAAGAAAGATCTTAGAAAAGCAGGTCGAAACATCTAAAGACGCCAAACACAAAAGAGCTTTGCTTCCGCAGATATATGGCACAAGTTTCCTCGTGAAAGGCGGTCACGCAGAAGGCGAAGACCTCGCCGATGTACTCTATACGACCACTGGCAAGTCTCACCGTTTCCCGACAAAGAAGATTGCCACCCACAACCTCCACGGCACAGGCTGCACCCTTTCTTCCGCCATCGCCTCCTATCTGGTGAAAGGCAACGACCTCGTCACCGCCATTTTCCTAGCCAAACAGCTCTTGGCTGAAGGAATACAAAAAGGAGCAAACGCCCATATCGGAAAGGGAAATGGACCTTTGCTCTTCTGAACAAATCTAAAGAAAACACTAAAAAAGCCTCGATGATATAAAGAAACATCATCGGGGCTTTTTATATCTACATGGCGAGAAAATTAAATCTCCTCGACTATCTCATTCAATTCCTTTCGTTTCTTCTCTGCATGAGGACAATCCTCGGCGATATGCCCGATAGGAACGATGACCACCGCCTCGAAGTCAGCCCTCTCCCCTTGCTCAAAATACTCATGCATCTTCTGAGGGTCGTAATTGCAAACCCAGCAAGAGCCCAAGCCACGCTCCGCTGCACTCAGGCAAAGGTGCTCAGTGGCAATGGCAACATCGATGTCGCCGTGAGGTTTGTTGTCCTCCTTGCGCACCCAGTTCTCCTGCTTGTTGCGCATTCCCACGATATACATCGGAGCGGTCTTAAACCACTCTCTGTCATAGCACTCCTGGAGCTTTCCCTTCGCCTCATCCGACTTCACCACCAGCCACTTCCATGGTTGCTTGTTGCAAGCCGAAGGAGCCATGCGCACACACTCCAGCACATACTTCAAATCATCCTCGCTCACGGCTTCAGCCGTAAACTTACGAGCGGAGAATCTCTCCTTGCTCAATGTCAACATATCTTTCATAACTTGTATCTTTTGAATCAGATGCCCTTACGAGTCTGCTGCAAAGATACAACATTTATCTGTTTTTCCAACAAAAAAATGAAAAAACTTTCACCCTTGCTTATTTTTTACTTACCAATGACAAATGACAAGGCTCTTGTGTTCACTATTTGTGACCTCAAATGAAAATTATTTCCCTTTTCTTTGCAAAAGTGCAAATTAAAGCGTATCTTTGCAGCAGATTTGCAAATTCATGAATGAAAAGGATTTAAATATCCATTACGGATAAGAAATCCATCACATAAGTTTAACATTAAAAATCAAGCGAAAATGACAAATTTAATTAGCTTTGATTGGGCGATGAAACGAGTGCTGCGCGACAAGGCAAACCATGCCGTGCTCGAAGGTCTGATGACTTCTCTCTTAAACGAGAAGTTCACCATCGTGCGCTTCCTGGAGAGCGAGTCCAATCAAGAAGACGAAAACGACAAGTTCAATCGTGTGGATATCCTCGCCGAGAGCGAGAAGGGCGAGCTCACCATCTTCGAGATCCAAAACAACCGTGAGCTGGCCTACTTCCATCGCATCCTCTACGGCGTGTCGAAGGCCATCACCGACTACATCAACCTGGGCGAAGACTACGAGAAGGTGCGCAAGGTGTATTCTATCAACATCGTATATTTCACCCTTGGTCAGGCAAAGGACTATGTGTATCACGGCAAGACCGTGTTCCAAGGTTTGCACGACCCTCACGACATCCTGAAACTCTCCAACCGACAGAGCGAGGTGTTCTTCGGCGACACCTTCGAGAAGGACGAGAAGTCACAGCGTGAGGCGGGCGACATCTTCCCAGAGTATTACCTCTTGTGCGTCAACAACTTCGACAAGGTGGCGAAGACACATCTCGACGAGTGGATTCGTTTCTTGAAGACGGGCGAGATAGAGGCGAGCGACACAGCCCCAGGCTTGGCAGATGCCAAGGAATGTCTCGATGTACGCAAGTTGTCGAGGGAGGAGTTGCTGGTGTATCAGCGCCATAAGATGAATGAGGCATACCAGCGCAGCGTCATCAGCACGGGCTATGATGATGGCATGCAAGATGGCATCAAGAAAGGAAGAGCGGAAGGAAGAGCGGAAGGCATGTTAGAAGTTGCCAAGAATCTTCTTTCAATGCACTTGCCTATCATACAAATTATGCAAGCCACCGGCTTGACCCAAGAGCAAATCAAACGTTTGAAGAATTAACCATTGCCATCGATTCTATCGGCAAGAAGCATAAAAGAAAATAAGCAAGAGAAAGGAGCGCTCCCCTTCCCCTTGCTTATTTTTGTATGGGAGGACAAATTACCATACAAGGCTTTGCCCACACAAGAAGTCACTATATCTCATCCAAACTTTGACTCTGATGCTTTTCATTATTGATTGCATCTATATAATCAATGTTCAGATTTAACCAGAAAGGATAACGAATAATGCTATCATCCTTCGCTATAAACACCACAAATAATGCTGATTCCGCCAATATTGACAGCTATTTTTCAAATTATTTCCTCGTTTTCTTGCGATTCCAATATTTTTTCACTACTTTTGCAATCAAAATTCACAATAGTGTGAAAACCATATCATAATTCATTTATATGGCGGAATATATAAATCCCCGTGTCGATTGGGCTTTCAAGCGCATCTTCGGCACAGAAGACACCAAGGAGTGTCTCATCACGTTCCTCAACGGAGTATTTGAGGGCGAGTTTGTAATCAAGGACGTTAAGCACCTCAAGACGGAGCAAACACGTCATCAAAAGCGAGAGCGAGGAGTCATCTTCGACGTGGCATGCGTCACAGACGATGGACGTCACATCATCGTGGAGATGCAGAAGAAAGAGCAACGTTACTTCGTGGATCGTGCCCTTTACTACTCCTCCAAGGCGATAGTGGAGCAAGCCAAGCCTGGCGAGTGGGACTTCCACCTGACACCAGTCTATACCGTGTGCTTCATGGACTTCATCGCCGAAACTGGCATCCCTTGCCAATTCCGAACCGACATCGGCTTCGGATTGCTCGAAGAGGAAGATTCTATGCTGGATGAGCCAACCGAGCAACAGGGGTGCGGCTCAAAAGAGCAAGGCAAGCAACAGGGATGCGATGCAAAGACGCAAGCGAAACAGTTTGTGCTTCTCAAGCGCAGAAAGACTTCAAAGACTAAGAAGTCGAAGGCTTGGAAGCTATCGGGCTTGCGATATGGCTTCGAGAAGATGAGAGTGGTGTTCTTGCAACTGCCGCTCTTCGAGAAGAAGGAGCCAGAGTGTATGGATATATTTGATTGTTGGATTTACGTATTGAACAATATGGAGCATTTGAAAGAAATACCATTCTTGGACAAGTACCCCGTCTTCCGAAAGTTGGCGGCGATAGGTGATCTGCAGAAGCTCACCCCAGAGGAGCGTGACTATTACGAGGAGGATGTCAAGATCATGCGCGACCTCTATGCCACCGATAAGTGGGAGAAGGAGAAGAGACGTATGGAGAGAGAGGCAGCTCGCAAACAGGTGGAGGCTGCCCACAAAGAGGTGGAAACTGCCCACAAAGAGGTGGAAACTGCCCACAAAGAGGTGGAGAAACTTCGCAGAGAAAAGGAGGAGGCAGAGATTAGCAAGAGCCTTGCCATTGCAAAGGAACTCCTCAAAATTGACATTCCTATCCTGCAAATCATGCAAGCCACAGGCTTAACCCAAGAGCAAATCAATCGTTTGAAGAACTAAGCCTTGTCATAATTTGCAAGGCGATAGCATAAATACACAAGCAAGAGAAGATGGGCAATATCCCCCCTTCCCTTGCTTGTTTTTTTTACTTGTCGAAGATTTCCACGACAGGGACAGTCTTATTCTAATCCATCCAAAGTGACATCGTCAGACATGGAAGTTTCTCCACGCATTTCTTTGTAAAAATACTCAACTGCTTGGTAATCTTCCTTATCCATGTCATAAGCAGCAATGACTTTGGTTAAATCTTTATCAAAAATAAACAACATATTGCCTCCCATGGTTTGACCTGCATTATTGTTGGCACGGTAACCATGAACAGCCTTGAAACCAATGAATGACTTTTTCTTATTTCTTAATGCAGCAAGTTCCTGACCAAGAGTTTTTGCTTCGCCCTTTGCCTTTTCAAATTTTTCCTGTGCTATATCGTATTTTTTCTTAGCTTCCTGATAATTAGCTCTTCCATAGGCACTTTGGTAAGGATCACTCCATAAAGCCATGCTTCGCTTTTCCGATGACATCTCATTGTCATATTTCTCTAGAGCAATGGCTAGCTTAGCTAGTTTTAACGTCGCTTGATAGAAGGTTGGATCATCATAAGGCGTGTAGGCACTATCAAGTTGAGTGCTCGAAGGTGCATAGGTATCTGGATGATACAAATTCTTCAGCATCACCACCTTGATCAATTCTTCCGCTTTCTGTTGTGGTGTCTTGGAACAAGACGAAAACAACAGAATGACTGCAGACATCATTGCCACAATCATTAAAGTCAATAATTTCTTCATACGCTTGCAGTTTTTAATTATACAGTGCAAAGGTAGGCAATTTTTATGTAACTAACATGCGATAACCATAAAATTTATTGCTCTAACCACAAAAACTGCTGTTTTTTTTAAAAAACTAGACAAAAACTGAAAAACAGCAAAAAAGGGGACAAGTTTTTTAGACTTGCCCCCAACCCTACTTCTGTTCTACATGCAACTCGTTACGCCGAAGGCGGTGCCGAGAGCAGTGAGTACTGTGATGAGAAACTGGATGATGTTCTTCCAAACGTTTTTCTTGATTGTCATAGGAAAGTAAAATTTAATGTATAATTTATAATGAATAATGTATAATTAGGCTAGCGCCGTTGCGGCTTGCTAGCAGTTTCTTTAGTGGTTGGGGCTAGTGCCGTTGCCAGCTAACTAGCCCTTTTAGTGGTTAATCTATTAGTGATGAATCTACTCTCTTAGATTAATCTTAGTCTCTTAGATTAATCAAAACTCCTTTGGACCGCTTTCGTTTCCGCTAGAACCAGTGCCACCGCCCTCTGTAGAGCCGCCGCCTTCTGTTGTGCCACCGCCCTGTCCGGTGTTGTCTCCCTTGGAGTCACTGCCGCCGCTCGGAGTGGTTGGAGTCGTGCCTCCGTTGCCGCTGCCGTCGGCAGTGCCGTCCTCCACGGTCACATGGTTGTCGAGGAGTTCGATGCGGCACTTCTTCTTGAGCTCAGCGTTGCTCCATCCCTTGGTGTTGCGGAGGATGAGGTGAACGC
>ERZ1023666.17-NODE-17-length-92283-cov-25.452086_pt1 | contig 92283 bp, 82 predicted proteins | sample MGYA00380341_ERZ1023666 | MGnify/ENA primary metagenome ERZ1023666 (study PRJEB33179, sample SAMN07448983) | human gut metagenome | biome: Human-gut; feature: Human associated habitat; material: Faeces | host: Homo sapiens | place: India: Bhopal | collected...
TTCCATTTTACTTTTTTAAGTTAAAATGGTGTACACTTTTTCTGTAGTAAGACATTTGCAGAAGTTATGATTAATATGATTATCAAATCAACCGGCAATCGGTAGGAATCATCTATTACTTATTATTATTTATCAAATCAAAAATAGGACTATGAAGAGAAAACAAAAGAGAGTGACACTGCTCCTTGCTTCATTGCTCGTGGGCGGGTTCTTGGTAACCGGGTGTACTAACAGTGACTATGATTTCAATGAGATCGATGCTACGATGGGCTTCGGTGGGGATGGATTGGAACTTCCTGCCAGTTCTACCATGGACATACCTTTGAAGGACGTTTTGGACTTGGAGGAGAATGGTAGTGTAAAGCTGGATGGTGAAGGCAACTATCTCTTCCAACTGACAGGTAGTGGCTCCTCTGAGGCAAATCCAAAGATAGAACCTATCCGTTTGGAGGGTAGATCCTATAATGCCAATATTCCGATATCTTTGTCCGCTTCTGCTAAGGCGACCAGATCGCTGACTGCGTCTTCGGGGATTCCTGAGGTAAAGGAAAAGATGTTCGAGTATCATGGCGTTGACAAGAGTGTGAAGAGTTTGACGAAGGCAAACATGAAACCTGTTACGATGAAGTTGACGTTAGGCTTCTCTGGTATTTCCTCCGTTATCTCCAAAATCAAGAAAGCCACGCTTACCCTGCCAGGCTATCTCAGTCTGAATAGGGTGGTGGGCGATGGAAATGACATGCCTATTCCTACGAGTTCTCGAATCGACATCGCAGACATCTCTACCAGTCGAGACCTGGTATTGACCATCACTTCTAATAAACTCCTTTTCTCGGAGCAAGATGCTTACGGAACACTATCCATTGCTGAGGATGGCAAGATAGACATGGATGGCTATTTCGGTCTGAAGATAGATGACTTCGAGTTGACGGGTACTCCTTCTACTGCCAATATGAGCATTGCTGCCAAAGTGGAGGTGGAAAACATCGAGTTGACGAGTGCCACAGGTGTGTTCGACCCAGAGGTGAACTTCGGTACTTTGGGTGAGGTGGATGTCACCGGTGTCCCTGATTTCTTATCAGATGACAATGTGGTGGCAGACTTGGCTAATCCGCAAATCTTGCTGACTATCAACAACGAAATGAATGTAGCAGCCACCGTCAAGGCGACTGTCACTGCTACCAAGAGTGGACAGACGACCGCTACTGTACAGCTACCAGAGATGTATATCGAAAAGAACAGTGTTTCGCCTACTACCCAGATTTGCATCTGTCGTGAGAAAACCCCAGAGTTGACTGCTCAGTATGGTGAGAAAAATGTATATGCAGTGAGCAACCTCTCTACCTTAATTAATAAGATACCAGACCATGTGAGCATTGGAAATGTGGAGGCGAGAGCCGACCAAAGTAAGGAGGCTACCGTCGAGTTTGGCAAACCTTATCATATCACGCCAAGCTATGAGGTGTATGCTCCTCTCGCCTTTGGCAAGGACGCTGTCATCGAATATTCCGATCAATTCGATGGATGGAATGACGACATTGATGACCTGGAACTTTCCGAGAATACCTATGTGCGCCTGACAGCCGATGCTATCAGCAAGGTGCCAGCTGCGCTCATCCTCGAAGCTACTCCGTTGGGTGTGGGAGGTGCAGACATCAGCAACTTGATAGAGGTGAATATCAAGAAGGGCGAGGTGAGTGCTTCCACAGATGGCGAGACTGCTGTCACTTCTCCGTTGGAGGTTGAAATCCGTGAGAAGGTGAAGGGTGGACTGAAGCAACTCGATGGCTTGTCATACAAGATACAGGGCAAGGCTACCCACAATGGAACCACGGTAGAGGGCATTACCCTCAATGCCAATAAGCACACCTTGAAACTGAACAATATCAAGGTGAAACTGGTGGGCAAGATTATCGGCGATTTCAACTAAAGAGAGTGAGACAACAGATACAATAACACACAAAGACAAAGATTATGACTAAAAATATGATGAACAATATATATAAGCACGTCTTGGTTGCCTCTCTCTTGATGGTGGGTGGCACGGCGATGGCTCAGACACTCAACTCTGCCTATTTCACAGAGGATTATAAGTTCCGTCACGACATGAACCCTGCTTTCGAGAACAAGCAGAACTATATCTCCATACCAGCCTTGGGCAATATCAATGTCAACTTACAGGGTAACTTCGGTTATCAAGATGTGGTGATGCACAATCCGATGTATGGTCAGGAGGCTGGAGCCAAGAAGATGACTACCTTCATGAACCCTTACATCTCTACCAGTGATGCACTCAGTGGATTCAGCAAGGGGCAGAACCGTATCGCTGGTGATGTTGGCATCGCCCTTCTCTCCGCAGGTTTCAAGGGATTCGGTGGTTACAATACTATCGAGGTGAATGCCAAGGCTAGCTTTGGTGCTTCCTTGCCTTACGAACTCTTTGAGTTTGCCAAGAACACTGGCAATCAAACCTACCAAATCGGTGACATCAGTGCCATGGCTCGTTCTTACGTGGAACTGGGATTGGGACACTCACATAAGTTGGGTGATAAATGGCGCATCGGTGCCAAGTTGAAGTTCCTCTTCGGCGTGGGCGATGCCGATGTGAAGATGCAGAACGTGGTGGCTGACCTCTCTGGCAACCAACTGGATGCACTTGGCAATCCGATGTGGCTGGTGAGTGGCAAGGGACAGGCGCAAGTCTCCATGAAGGGATTCACCTATAAGTCGAAGACTTCTGATTATAAGGATCCTAATCATACGGGACCTGATGGCATACAGGGTAAGTATGAGCACATTGACGACGTGGATGTCGATGGAGCAGGATTGGGAGGCTTCGGTATGGGATTGGATCTCGGTGCCGAATACAAGATTACGAAAGATTTGAAGTTGAGCTTCGCTGTACTCGACCTAGGCTTTATCAGTTGGAAAAATAATATGAAGGCTGTCAATAGTGGTGAGGCTTTTGCTTTTGGTGGATTCAGCGATGTCGCTGTCAAGAGCGAGTATGACAATACGATAGACGATCAGTGGGATTACTATAGCGACCAGCTGACAGACTTTATCAATCTGAAGGATGAGGGTGATGCTGGAAGTCGTACCACAGCCCTAGCCACTACTGTCAACTTGGGTCTGGAGTATGCCTTGCCTTCTTACGACAAACTTTCATTTGGTTTCTTGAGCAGTACTCGTATCAATGGCGATTTCACTTGGAGCGAGGGCAGATTCAGTGCCAACTGGAAACCATTGAAATGGTTGGATGGCGGTGTCAACTTCGCAGTGAGCAGTTTTGCTACCAGCATGGGTTATGTGCTCAATATCCATCCTAAGGGCTACAACTTCTTCATCGGTATGGATCACATCTTGGGCAAGACCAGCAAGGAGTTCATCCCTCTCAGCTCCAATGCTAGCTTGGCATTGGGCATGAGCATTACTTGGTAAAAGGGACGGTTAATGATTCCAAAGCTGATAATCCATCACTTGGTTGGCTTTGGAATGAATGCTATCGCCATCGAGCGTTTGCTCTTGTAGCAAGTTGTCTTCTTCTTGGGCTTGGTTGCGCTGCTGATAGATGTAGCAGATCGTGGCAGACAAGCCTAAGATGAGAAGGCTGAGAATGGCGATGACAAATGCGTAATGGCTGTTTCCTATAGGAAGCTTGCGCAACTTTTCGATAGTATTTGGGCGGCGATGTGTATCTGATAAGGTGCATATCGCCGCCATTCTTTTCAGGCTCTTATCGCCAGTTGCCTTTGCCATATCGGCTACGACCTTGCCCAGCGAATAAATGTCGGCTCTTGGCTCTGCCTTGGCTTCAGGCAAGAGTTGCTCTGGAGCAATGTAGCCGCTAGTGCCAGCAGGCAGCTTGAGCACATAGAAGGCATCACTGTCGGAGAGTCCGAAGTCGATGATCTTGACAGTCTGTCCGGTATGTGTCACCATGATGTTGGATGGCTTCAAGTCGCGATGGATGATTTGTTTGCTGTGCATATACTCCAAGGCATCCATCAGTTGGGCAATGATATTGTGGGCAAGTTCTGTGGTGAGTAGTTTCCTGTCGATGAGGCTTTGGAGGGTATCGCCATCAATGTATTCCATCACGATGGTTGTGCCCATTTCGGGAATCTGTTCGATTCCCAGCGTACGACAGATGTTGGGATGCTCCAGTTGCAGACCTATCTCAAACTCTTTGGTGAGGGCTTGTTGGTAGATGGGCGTGTATAGAAAGTCCTTTTTCAGACATTTGAGGATATATCGCTTGCCATATTTGGTGGCAGAGAATAGGCGAGTATGCCCTGTCTTGGAGACATAGCATTCGGAGAGATTGCTGTAGGCAGTCTCTATAGGCATCGGCTCGTTCATGTTCATCTCCTTGTCAAGTTCCTCTGTAAAGCCAGAATTGTCAATCATAAGCGTCTTTATTTAGCAATGTTGATGATGGTGAGACCACCGTTTCTTCCAGCTACAAAGGGAGCGGTACGCTCACCATTTCGCTCTATGAAAGGCAAGTAGAGCGGTTGCTCCTTGATAAAGCAACCCGTGATAAACTTATCGCCTTGTTTCAACTTGCTGTTTTCAGAGGTGAGCACCTCGTAGAGGCTTTCACCATGATAATGTAGCTTCAGAATTCTGTTGGGGCTCCAACCTATCGTGACTTCAGAGCCAGCTTCCAGTTCGTTGCTGATCAATTGGTCTGCCATGAAGAAGGAGGAGTTGAACTTGGTGCTCTTCTTCAGCCAAGTCGAAAAGTCCTTGAAGTTCTTGTGCCCGATATATTGGGTGAGCAAATCGAGTGTCACCGTCCTGGGCTTATGGTCGTCACTGACGTAGCCATAAAGTCGCTTGAGTGTAGAGGCAGAGATTCTCTTGTCCATCTTCTGCTTGAGATAGATGGAAAATTCCTCGAAGTCGGTCGTCGTGCTGAGGGGCTTGCCGTATTTCTTCTCGATGAGTACTTTCAGTTCTTCTATTTCTGGTGTAGTCATATTCTGATGAATGTTGTTTTGTCTATTGATTTGTTAGTCTGCTAGGATATAGGAGAAGTTCTTCCATCCATTGCTGGATTGGTAGAATTCTGCTCTTCCTGTTGGCACATGTACCTTGCATGTGTTGAGAAAACTCGTTCCATGGGTTGCGAAGGCGTTTGGGTTGCAAACCGGTGGATACTTGGCCTCGACGTAAAGGTCGGTGAGGGGACAGAGGTCGAAGGCATAGTCGGAGATGAGTTCCGTCTTCTTGCCGATTCTCACCACCTTCAGTTGCGTGCATCCTTGGAAGGTACTGGTCGGAATCTGCTGGAGGTTGGCTGGCAATCTCACTTCTTTCACTCGACTGTCCATAAACGCTCCTTGTCCGATTTCCTTCAAGTTGTCGGGTAGGACGAAGGTTTCGATACTGCATTCCTTGAAGGCATAATTGCCAATGGCGGTGATGGTGGAAGGTAGGGTATATTCGCCTTTCTTTCCCATTGGAAACCATACGATTTCCGTGCCATTCTCATTCAAGAGTACTCCGTCTTGGCTCTTGTAGTTGGCGTTGGCTCCCGAAATGTTGATGCGCTCCAGGGCGGTGCAACCGCTGGATGGAAGAATGCTGACAAGGGATGCCGGTATCTCGATTTCCTTAAGAGAGGTACACCCCGTGAACGCATCCTTCTCCAAGGTCGTCGCATCAGCCGGTAGGCTTACCTTTTCTAGGCGAGTGCAGTTGGCGAAGAGATCTTGTCCGATGATATGGTCTTCGGTATATCGTGATGAACCATAGGGACCTCCACCAGCTACGATTTTCACTTCTGTCATGTCGATGGATGCCAGTGTGCCGGGAGTAGTCGTGCCGTCATCGTTCTGTCCCATCATCTTTCTTAGGCAGTTTAGGTCATCTCCGTTCATCGGTCCCGACAATGTGAGCGAGGTGTATTCATAGAGGTTGCTGCTCATCAAGGAGGAGAACACGCCAGCCTCGTTCAGGGAGATGGCATCACTTGTGGTGAAAGTGATGGGCTCGCCAATGGATTCACCGGCACGACTGATGGCGTATGGCCATATCTGGTAGGAGGCGTTGCGGTCTAGATGGGCGATGAGTACCTTCTGCTGTCCTTTTTCTCCTTGATAGTTGGAGAGGACGACTTTATTTCTCTCGGCAGATGGTGCAGATGATGATAAGGCGTAATAGCATCCCGTCTCGGTGATGGCTTCTCCACCATTGTCTGTTATCTCATAGCCTACAACGACGCTCATCGGTCCATGGCTCAGTATTTGAGCTTCGCCAAGGGTTGGCTTCTCGTTGGGCAGGGTGGTGAAGCTCATGGGATTGCTGATCAGGGTGGTACTGCCATGATTGCCTTGCAACATATAATAATAGGTAGTGCCAGCCGTGAGGTTGAGCAATCGGAGCGATACCTGTGAGGCATTTCCGTCCGAATTGTCTGTCGTCAGTGTCTTGGTCGTCTGGCTCATGGCCTCCGTCGTGCCATATCTGAAGGTGAGTTGGGGCATGTCGGTCTCTCCCTCTATGCTTACGATGCCGTTCAGCGTAGCTTCCGTACGAGTGATGTCGGAGGCTGCTAGGGTGGAGAGGTGTGGCTCCAGATAGGTCGGTTTGTCGCTACTGCATGAGGTGACAACCATCATGAGCAGAAGGCAAATCGCCAGTGAACCTAGGGCTTTCTTATATGTCGTGAATATCTTGTGTGTCATGAGTCTCTTGTATATCATGAATTTCTTGTGTGCTATGATTCTCTATTCTCTTATAATTTGATACCGATTCCGATGCTTCCTTGCCATTGCTTTCCTGCGATGGTGATGGCTGAGGCTGATAGGGTGAGGCGGCCGATGGAACCGAGTACGCCCAGTTCGCCAGCTACTCCCTTGTGGGTGAGTCCATCGTTGAGCAGATAACCGCCGCCTTCGCTCTCACCGAGTTGCCAGGCGGTAGCACTACGTCCATACCCGATACCCTCGAAGATTCGGAGGCTCTTGTAGATATGGTGGATGGCTCCTGCGGTGATGGTGTAGTTGCTATGGCGGGTCTCACCTGTGTAATAGGGCTTGTTGCTAGTGCTCCCGCTCGTACGATTGCTTGTGCTGCTCGTCTTGGTCATGTCCCCATCCTTGTCGCAGTTGCCTTCTGTCTTGCCGATGCTCTTGAAGTCGCTGCTGGCATGGAGGAAGAAGCCATGGCGATGCATCATGGCAAAGAAGATACCGTATGAAGGACCGTCCTGATGGAGGGCTATCGTTGCCAAGGAATAGATGCTGAGTGGCATCTTCGGCTTTACTTGCGGAATGGCAATCGTGTCTGTCACCGTCTTGATTTGGATGATGGTATCGTGCTTCTCGGCGATGGCAAGTCTTGGCAGGTTGAGTTTCAACTCGTAGGTCATGCGACTCTCCAATGGCTTGCCCAACTTGTAGTCTCTGATGACTCCCCATTGAGGATGCTTCAAAGTCAGCATCTTGGTGCCTCTCGGAACATACAACCAGATTTCGCCTACCTCATCCTTGCGCTTCACGATGCCAAGAGGTGTGGAGAAAGCGAAGTCGGAAGGGGCTTCTACCTTGATAAGGGCACAAGCCTCGTCGTTGAGGTCGCGTACATGATGGATGAAGGCACTCACGTCGTTGGGTAGCACTTGGAAACTTGCTACCGAAAACTCTTGTGAGAACATCGTGGCTTGACAGAATAGCCACATCAGTGTGGCTAGAACCATCTTGCTTGTCTTCTCTGTGAGTTGTATCTTGTTCATATTGCTATGTTTGTATTCTTTATTGAAGTCTAAGAGAGTCTTATTCTAAGTTGAAGTCTTGTAGGCTGATCACCTCGTTGTTTCCATTGATGGAGGAGGTGGGTTGCCATGTCCTGACGTGGATGAGTGGCATCGATTTGTCTCGGAAATCCCAGAGCAAGAAGAGATAACCATCATCACTGTATCGGTCGCTCTTGTATTGCTGTCTCAGTGTCACTCCATAGATGCCATCCATGGTAGGGTGTCGCATGATGTGGAAGCCTGAGAACTTGACATCTATCTTCTGGTTGGCAGCGAATACCTTGCTGAGTCGTGAAATATAGTCTTGCTTGGAGTGGATGGCGTATGTCACCCTTGCTTCAGCTTGGCATTTGTTGTCATTGGCAAGCGGCTTTACCACATTGCCAACGATGATGAGTGCCTTGTCGCTGAACACCTGTCGCAAGAAGTCGATGTCCTTGGTGGTGTAGGCGGTGCGGAAATGCTCACAATAGTTGAGTATCGTATGGCGACGGTTGGCATCCGTCTCGTTCAATTTGCCCTGCATGATTTTTGCCGCTTCCTTGTAGAAGGGGTTGTCCTTTGCCATCTTGCGCAACTCCGCTTGCGAGAGTACTTTTGCTCGACTTCGGGTGGTCGCTTGTGTGGCAGAAGAATGGCTAGAGAATGCAGAACATCCAGCTTCATTCGCTGACGAAGAAGTCTGAGGCGATGGGGCTTCGAGTGTCGATGTCGTGCCAGTTTGGGTGTTCTCAGGAACGGTAGCTTTGCCATTGCTGATGAAGGTCACCATTCCTTGTCGGTCGATATATCCTTCTCGACGGGAACCCTCTTCTCTGAATCTTAGTTGACCATTGCGAAAACGAGTGTCGAGCAGACAGTTGCGCAAGGGAATAACGAAGAGTTCCTTGCCATCGGCATTCTCCACCACATATCGTTTGCCATCCTTTCCCAGGTCTTGCTCCACCAGTTCGAGCCCCTCATTTACGCCATATCTAGTCTCTTGGCTATCGCCAGAACGAGCGGTGGATGATGGTAGCCACAAGACTATCAACCATGCTCCAAGAAGTATGGATAGGAGGGATAGAATATATATCGTTTTCTTCATTGATGCAATCAAATGTTTATGCTATCTTTATCTTTGATGTTCCTTTTGTCACTATCAGTTGGATTCGTTCCAACCTTGCACCTCGCCGCCTACATCAATCTTTACCTTCTCAGGATTGTCGGAGATGATGAGGTTGACTAGATGTTCAGTGCCAGCCTTAAACTGGAACTTGCTCTCGAAGAGATAGCTCACTCCTTTCATCTCCACCTCGATGAGCGGCATACGATTCTCGATTCTTTGCGGTACGATGATGGCAGAGTAAATCGTGCTGAAGTCGTGGTGGGCAATGATGGTTTGTCTATTTCCTTTCATGTTGCGAGTTGCCACACCTGCCTGCAAGTCGATGGTGGCTGTAGGGATGGTATTGTGAATATATACCGTGGCATCGGTTGGCATGTCGCCCTCGAAGTCCTCTCCCTTGATGAGGCGGATGGTGAGTTTGCTCATGATATGCTTGAAGGTAAGATTCACCGGTGATGCTGATGCCGTGATTCCTTTCTTGGCTGCAAAGAGGAGATCACTAGCCTCATATCCACCCAGTTTTTCTGTCGTCTTTGCTGTGCTTTGGTCGAGACTTACGCTGAAGGGTTGGTCCTCGATGCTGCTGATACCTTTTATGTAAGGATAGTAGGCATAGGCATTGTAGGTTCCTTCATCCCAATAAAGAGTTCGGGTGGCAGTCCAGTTGGTGCCATCGAAAGTCAGTGGCTCGTTGTTGACGAGGTTTCCACCGATTTCAAGTGGCGCATCGGATGCGGCTACGTAGAGACCTATCTTGTCGTTTGACTCGAAACCTTCCTCTGTGGCACGACTGGATATTCCGGGGTAGGTTGCCTCGAATGTCATGGGTATCTCCTTGGCGTTCCCTTGGTTGATGGCAGGCTCAGACTCGTTGCTGCAAGATACGAATGACAGAGTTAGTGCGACTGCCATCGTCAGAGCCGATGCAAAGTTTAACGTAGAACCCATATTTATATTTCTGATATGTTTCATTTGCTGAATGATGTCTTTACTTGTTCATAGCTTTTTATGAAAGAGCCACCACTTACTTATGTCTTCTCACTTTCTGCATTTTCAGCGGACTGCTCTTGTGGAATATAGGAGCGTGCTGGTAGGTGGCAGCTGTGCGCTGGTCACCATTGCCGCCGAAGGCACGGCTCTCCACGACTCCTGCATTACGCTTGTCATTCTTGACGAAGTCCTCGAAGGAGAAGGTCTCGCCAGCATACTGCTTGATGCGTCTTACAATGCTCTCACGACTGATGGTGCTATAGTAAGGAATGTCGTTGTTCATACAAGAGTTCGGTTCGGAGCGGAAGACACCCCGATTGTGCATGAATCCACCTTCGTAAATATCCACGATGTCGCTATATCTATCATCGTAGATGAGGTGGCTCCAATCCACACTGTGCATCTTGCCTGTGAGCGATAGGTTGGCATACCATCCGAGACTCTTTGCCCAGTTGAACTCATCGACGTGTCCACAACAGGTGCAGCCACAAGCGTCGATGAAGGCATTGTGGTAGATGTATTCGTCGCCCAACTTTCCGAATCCGTGCCCACCTGCCTCGAGCTGAACTACGCCTCGTGAGTCGAGAGGATAGCCGTAGGTGCTCAGCGGACAGAAGGCAATGGCAGATCCGTCTGCCCACATCTGTGTGATGCCGCCATAGTCAGTGGAGTTAGGTACGATGATGATCAATGTCTGGTTGAGATTCTGCTTGTTGACAGTTGGCGCACCTAGCACATAGTCGAATATCTCGTCATAGTCAGCCTTCAGACCTACGCCACCCGTAAAGGTAGTGTTGAAACGGTTATAGCGGATGGTATTGACGGTTCCCACACCACTCTCTGTAGAAAGAGGCATGGCAGTATAAATATTGAAGTAATCACGATAACTCTTGTAAGGTTCGATGCCGAAGAAGTATTCCACTTCTTGCTTGATAGCCTTCAAGTAGTCACCACTGGCAATATCCTTGGCATTGTAACCGTCGCCGAGCATTACGATATTGATGCCACCGTTATTGCCTTTGGTTGCCTTCTGCAAGGTAACCCATTCGTTTTCTCCATATTCATAGCCATATTGAGAGACGCTGCACTCGTGGGTGTAGTTCTTGTTTTTCAGTCGGAACACCACCTTTCCCTCTCTATTGGCAGCGTTCTTCGCCATGCCGTTGATGGTGAGTGTCACTTCCGTCTTTTTGTTGCCGCTTGCAGGAGATACTTCACACCAGTCAGGCTTGTTGGCCACTTCCCATTCGCCCTCGGCATTGATGGTCATGGTCTGCTTGTGCTCAGTGCTCAAGGCGCAAGCCACGGATGGACGGCAAACGAGTTCGTGGTGGGCGGCGATGCGCTTGAAGTCGCACCAACCAGTAGCTGTCTGATATTGTTGGATGGCCGAGGCAGGAACCTCAAGGGTGAAGTTATCCTTTGCTACGCCGTCAAAAACACCATTTTGTAAGTATGCAGGCATTTCGCTCTTGCTAACTATACTATTGATTCCATAGCAACCATTAAATGCATTGTTGCGAATTGATTCCAAAGACTCAGGGAACGTAAGCCCTTCTATCATTCTACAATTTGTGAATGCTCCTTCACCTATACTTTGTAGCTCTTCAGGAAATTCTATCGTTCCCATCAAGCGCCAGATGTTGGCAAAGGCGTTGCTGCCAATAGATCTTATAGAAGAAGGTAGCTTGAGCTCTCCAGAGAAATCACAGCCTTCGAATGAGTTTTCTGCAATAACAGTCAAATTTTTAGGAAGTTTAAGCTCTCCCTTCAAATGGCATCCTGAGAATGCTCTAATACCAATACTTGTAATGCCGTCGTGTAGTGTCAAGTTTCCGTCAAATCCTGAATTGTTGAAGCAGTTTTCAGGAATGTATGTTACTCCTTGTGGTATAGTGATGGAACCTGTCAGATTAGGGTCTTCTTGGAAAGCACCTTCTCCTAAATATTTTAACTTAGAAGGTAGCTTGATACTACCATGAAGTCCTGGACAATCGCCAAAAGCTCCACAGCCAATAATCTCAAGATTATCAGGAAGTACAAGCTCACAAACAAATTGACATCCTCTAAATGGACCATCCCAATATCCTGTGTATCCTTTGATGTCGCCAATTCTTTTGAGTGTAGATGGTAAGGATAGTGTACCAGTTAGGCTTCTGCATCCATAAAAGGCATCTTTGTTTATTTCAGTAACGCCTTCTGGAATAAGAAGTGAACCTGTAAGGTTTGAACATCCGCTAAAGGCTGCTGTTCTGATGGCTTTGAGTTTGTCTGGTAGAACGAGGTTAGTTAAAGTCATCTTGGAATTGAAGGCATCATGAGGAATCTCATCTGCTTTTCTCTCATCACCATCTCCCATAGCCATGATAGATACTTCCTTCAAATTGATGGCTGCAAGGTATTCCATTGAATCTTTCATGAATTCAAAGTCCTTGGCATTGATTTCACCAGTAATCTTCAGATTCTTAATCTTCTTGTAATCCTTGTTAGCTGCAGCAATGGCATTCTTCAATCCTCCAGCGGTAGAGTTGATAACCACATACTCCTTGGCCGTAGCGTCATGGCTCACGAGGTCGTTCTCCCATGGGGTGATGCTCTCGCTTACCAAGGTGAGCTTATACTGACCGCTACCTGCCTGCTTATCCACCTTGATACCGAAGTTCATCATCTTGCCGGCTACGTAGGTGAACGCTTCCTTCTTGGTGAACTTATAGGGTACACCGCCAATAGTGATGCTGAAAAGGGTTGTGCCAGCAGGGATGGTCTGGGGAATGACGATAGTGCGCCATTCGTCACCATTGCGAGAAGGGAGAGTGGCGGTACTCTCCACGCTACCAGCAATCTTGACCTTTCCATCGGCGAGATTGATGCTTGCCTTGCGAGCCACATTAGCTGTCAAGACAATCTTCTCGGTGTTCGCCCATTCTTCAGCTGTGAATCCAGAACCTTGTATCAAGGTAACCTTGGCATTTGACATACGATGCGACAATGGCAAGCGAATCACACTGGTGGTAGGAGCTACGTCTGATACCTTTCCCCAAAGGAAGTCGCTGGCTTCGTAGCCTCCCATGTCGCCCTCGAAAGATGCCTCGCTTTGGTCTTTTTGCACCTCAAACTGATAGTCTTTGATGATTTCTGGATTGGCAAAGGGGTAGTAACCATATACGTCGATATGGGTATGCTTGTCTTTCCAATAAAGGTCGTAGGCTGAGTTCCACTTGTAGTTGGCTTGGTCGAAGGTATGGCGCACGTTATCGCCACGGTTGCCACTCTGTTTCAGTGTGCCAGGGTAGTCTCCTTCGTAATCGACGATATAGACACCCATCACATCGCCGTTGCAAAAGCCGTTGTCGTTCACTCTGGTGATGGCGAGCTGGTCGATGTCGCCCGACAGTTGGATGCGGTTGGTGTCGTGCTGACCATCCTCATTGAAAAGATGGTCGGTGCATCCCATCAGCAGCAGTGCTACGATGGCGAATATATATGATACTGTTTGCTTGATGATTCTCATAGATGTTCTAATGGTAGTTGGGGATTCCAAAATATAGAGGTTCATCCGTAGTTGGTGAGTTATTCGGCGGTGCCTCCGTAGTCGATGCCATCGTCTTCCCACTTGGTGATGTTCACATTCACGCCATTGCTGGTTTTGCTGAGGGTGATGGTGAAGTTATATCGTTTGCCTGGGGCGAAAGCTTGGAAGTTGGGGGCTTTCGGAAGATTGAAGTCCCTGCCATCCACGTTGACGGTGATGAGGTTTCCATCATTGACGGTTTGTGGAATGATGAGAGCCTTGTAGCGGTCATTCTCTTTCAGAGGGATGATGTCGGCTTCCTTGCCTGTGGTGGTCACGTCGCTTGTGGCGAGGTTGACGGTAGCAGCAGTCTTGAGTTGGTTCACTTTCACGCTGATGTTGGCAGCAGCGAGGGACGAACTGGTGAAACCATTGCCTGGAACAAGGGTAATCACCATCTGGCTCATGATATGTTTGGCATCTATCTTGACGGCAGTCTCGCTTGGAGCCATATTGAGCGTCTTACCCATCAGCAAGTCACTAGCTTTGTAATCGGACAAGTTGCTTTGGTCGGTCTTTACGCTCCAAGGCATCGCCTCGATGTCGGCAATCGCTGAGGTGAAAGGGTAATATAAGTAGAAGTCGGCGTGGGTGGTGTTGTCTTTCCAATAAGTAGGAACGGCAGTTGCCCATGTGCCTTGGTAAGTGTATTTGCAGTTGTTAATGTAATTGCTGGTCGTTTTGAGCGGAACGGCAGAACCATTGTCGTTGCGATTGACTACGAACAAACCGATGTTGTCGCCAGTCTCAAAAGCATCATCGGTAGCACGACTTGTGAGTGAGGTGCTGATGGAAATCGGTAATTTCTCCGATGGGTTTAGTGATGGGATAGGGCTGTCGCCTCCATTTTCTGAGGAACAAGCCGTCAGAGCCAACAGGGTGTATGCTGATATGAAGAGTTGTTTTGTTCCAAACATATTCTATCGTTTTTACTTTTACATAATAATGATAGTGCAAAGGTAGAAAAAAATAAGTTATTGTGCAAGTTCATATTGGTTCATTTAGCTAAAATCGCATCATAAAGCAAGAAAAAGAGTGATTTTTTTCACTCTTTTATAGACTTTCTATCCATCTTCTACCACTTTTGGTATAAGAAGCCCAGAAATACAAGAAGCAGGCTACCACTCCTACACCACCTAAAATTACGTACATTCCTACCATGATAATTTCTTTTTTTAATATTATCAGCAAATAAGGTCAAGATTTCTATTTCTTCTTATAATAGAACTCAAAGAATTGCGTCTTTGTTATGCCAAGATTTCGAAGTGTGTTTATGCTAATGCTGGTACTTTGATGGGTTCATGATATTTTTTGAAGTCTTTCTTGTCAAGTATGTTGCTTAACTCGTCATTTTGGCGAACAAGTACCGAAATTTTTGGTGTCTTCCCGTAACCGGATAGGTCTAAAGCTAGGCTGTAAGCGATGAAGTTGTCATCTTCTCTGAAAAGAAAAATAGCAAGTTCTGAACTAACCTTTTCGCTTGAAACATTTATTTTATCCATTGTATTTCCATTTTGTGGCAAAAGTACAACAAATTATGTAAACATCCAAATATTTTCTAAGAAAAAAAGAAAAAATCCTCGCGCGCACACGCACGTATTACGTATTATATTAAATATATAGTATGTATATATATACTATATGGTATTATGGTTTTTGAGATTTTTCTTTGTAAGTTACTGATTGATAGACATTTATAATTTTGGCTCTCTCGCTGTATATAACGCTGAAGGACTTTTCGGCGGTCGATTCTCGCTGTATATAACGCATTCTCTCGCTGTATATAACTCTGGGATGGGGCATTCTCGCTGCTTATAACCCTAGGATGATTTCTCTCGAAGATTGCGCAAATGGCGCAGATTTTAGTTGGGCTACGCTCTGCACAGCGATGGGTTACGCTCTGCACGGCGATAGGTTATGCTCCTAGTCGTATCGCCTTACACTCCTAGTCCCGATGCCTTACACTCCTAGTCGCATCAGCCTACACTCCTAGGAGTATCACCATACACTCCTAGGAGTATATGCCTCTGTGTTCATTTTTGCTTTGGAGACGGATGTGAAGAATGGAGGAATTGGACGAAAGTGAGCAAAAAATGAGGGTAAATCGCCCTTTCTGGGCAAGGATTCTGTGACATTTCCCTTTGAAGTTGTTGGTTGTAATATTGAAAATCGGCAGTTCCTCTCATCATAGGAAACTGCCGATTTCTATTTTTTTTAGGCTTGGTTCTTCAAGCTATTAATCTGCTCTTGTGTTAAGCCAGTGTAGGCGGTGATCTGTTCATCTGGCATTTTTCCGAGAAGCATCATTTTCGCTACCTTCTCGATGCCTTCGGTAATACCTTCAGCCTTGCCTTTCTCCAATCCCTTTTTGTATCTGTCGTTGAGCAAGGTTCTCTCTACTCTGATGTTGTCAAGTGCCTTGTCGTATGCACGGAGTTCGGCATCGGTGAATGCCGTGACTTTCAGTTCCTCCAATGCTTTGTTGATTTCGGGATTCTCCGTGAGTTCCTCTGGCACTTGGTCGGTGCTTGCATTGATTTCTGTGAGGAAGCGGAGCCAGAGCACTGCCATGCGCTTCTCTAGCATCGACTGGGGCTTGAACTTCGGCAGCTCGATGAAGGTGAAGTGCAAGCCGTTGATTACCTTCTTGCTGTCCTTGTCGTGTACAATCTTGTAGTTGTGGATGAAGGTGTCGGGCATGTCACGCTCGAAGATGGCGTTGACGAGGTTGAGGGAATAGACAGGTTTGAGAGTATCGTAATCCTCTCCCGTGGCGGCTTGCGACACATAGAGTTTGGAGGCATTGAAGAGCACTCGCTGCTGGAAAGCGTTGCTCCATTCCATTTGCATCTCCACGCAGAACTTCCTGCCCTTGACGTCCTCGCAGAGTACATCCACGATGGAGTTCTTGTGCTCGTATAGCTCAGGCACAAGTTCTGTGGGCAAGTACTTGATGCTTTGTATCTGCTCATCATCGCTCAGTGGCAAGAGGGCATTGAGCAAGCTCATCAACAAGTCTGGATGCTTGCTGAATATCTTTTTGAAAATCAAGTCAACCTTTGGGTCTAGATACTTCATCTGTCCTTTCTCCTTTGCTATTGTTATTGCACTTGAAATGCCACCAGTGGCATTTCCTTCTTGGTGTAAAACTTCCTTGGTTTTCGCCATATCTGTTTTCTCCTATGATTTAAATTGTTAAACTTATGTTGGCATGATATAATCATCATACGAATGCAAAAGTACAACAAATTGTGTAAAACTCCAAACTTTTTTAAGAAAAAATCCTCTCTCGCACACAAGTTTGTGGTCAAATAAAATCGACAGTTCCTCCCATCATGGGAAACTGCCGATTTCTATTTCTTTAGGCTTGATTCTTCAAGCTATTTATCTGCTCTTGTGTTAAGCCAGTGTAGGCGATGATTTGTTCGTCTGGCATATTTCCGAGAAGCATCATTTTCGCTACCTTCTCGATGCCTTTCTCCAATCCTTTCTTGTATCTGTCGTTGAGCAAGGTTCTCTCCACTCTGATGTTGTCGAGTGCCTTGTCGTATGCACGGAGTTCGGCATCGGTGAATGCCGTGACTTTCAGTTCCTCCAATGCTTTGTTGATTTCGGGATTCTCCGTGAGTTCCTCTGGCACTTGGTCGGTGCTTGCATTGATTTCTGTGAGGAAGCGGAGCCAGAGCACTGCCATGCGCTTCTCTAGCATCGACTGGGGCTTGAACTTCGGCAGCTCGATGAAGGTGAAGTGCAAGCCGTTGATTACCTTCTTGCTGTCCTTGTCGTGTACAATCTTGTAGTTGTGGATGAAGGTGTCGGGCATGTCACGCTCGAAGATGGCGTTGACGAGGTTGAGGGAATACACTGGTTTGAGAGTATCGTAATCCTCTCCTGTGGCGGCTTGCGACACGTAGAGCTTGGAGGCATTGAAGAGTACTCGCTGCTGGAAAGCGTTGCTCCATTCCATCTGCATCTCAACGCAGAACTTCCTGCCTTTGACGTCCTCGCAGAGCACATCCACGATGGAGTTCTTGTGCTCGTATAGCTCAGGCATAAGTTCCGTTGGCAAGTACTTGATGCTCTGTATCTGCTCATCGTCGTCGAGTGGCAAGAGGGCATTGAGCAAGCTCATCAACAAGTCGGGGTGCTTGCTGAATATCTTCTTGAAAATCAAGTCAACCTTCGGGTCTAGATACTTCATCTGTCCTTTCTCCTTTGCTATTGTTATTGCACTTGAAATGCCACTGGTGGCATTTCCTTCTGGATATAAAACTTCCTTGGTTTTCGCCATATCTGTTTTCTCCTATGATTTAATTTGTTAAACTTATGTTGGCATGATATAATCATCATGCGGCTGCAAAGTTACACTTTTTTACACTAACTTCCAAGTATTTTTCGAAGAAAATGGGCGATTTTTTACCCAAATCTCATCAAAAAACATAGATTTGGGTAAAAAATCGCCCATTTTAAGCTGCGAATCTGACGGCGATATGAAGAAGTTGACGATTTTCATAGGAGTCCAAGAGTCGCATCTTCGTTACAGCGTTACAGTAAAATTTTTGCCCCTCCTATATGCGAAAAATTACTTTTATATTTATATATATAAATATAAAGAGTATTTTAGGGGGGGGTGGATAGGGAGATTTTTTACTGTAACGCTGTAACACTGTAACGCATGAAAGAAAAAGCCTAGTACGGCGAAAATAATTGCTTTTTTTCTTGCGTATATCAGATAAATGCCGTATCTTTGCAAGCGAAATCAGAGAGATGGTGGAGGCTAGGTGAAGCCACTATAGACGGTTCCGATGGGTCCTAATAGACGACAAGCCTCGGTCGTAATAGACGACTAGGACAAGCCACTATAGACGACCACGGTGAAGCTCTATAGAGATGCCCACAAATACATTAATAACCATGGTTAATTATTCTCTCGTTTCGCGTTCTGTCAACGCAAACCTCCTCGAAATCAATCTGGCAAAGGCACGCATCAAGGCGGTGAAGGAAGGCAAGGAAAGCGTCATCACTTGTTATATCTTGTCAACGCATCCTTCACCATCTTACCCCAAGGCTTGACGAGGTCGGGAGTCCAGTTGCCCTTTGCCTCTGCCCTTGGCAGAATCATGGAGCAGGTCTCGTCCTTGTCAGAGATAGACCAATTGACCCAACTTACCTTGTTCTTCTCCATGACATCGAGCCATTTCTGATACTCGTCTGGAGCAAGAGGACCATTGCCGGAGGCTTCCATGCCAGCACATTCTGACACGAATACAGGAAGACCGCCCTTGACAGCTGCTTCCAACTTGTCGCGCAAGTAATCCTTGTGGGTGGCTGCGTAGAAGTGGAGCGTGTACATCACGTTGCTCACGCCCTCGATAGGACTCTTTGCCACGAGGTCGATGTCTTGGTCCCAGTGAGGACAACCCATGAGGATGATATTGTCGGAGTCGTACTTGCGAATCTCGTCGATGATGGTCTTGGCATATACCTTGAGGTCTTCCCACTTGTCTTCCACAGGCTCGTTGTAAAGCTCATAGATGACGTTAGGATATTTGCCATATTTCTGAGCCATCTTGGCAAAGAAAGCCTTGGCTTCTGCCGTGTGCATCTTGTGGGCATGCCAGTCGATGATGACGTATGCGTCGTTCTTAATGGCTGCATCCACCACATTGGTGATACATTTGAGGGCGAACTCCGGGTTCTCCAGGTAGTTGTCCTCAATCTGGATTCCCATGGCAGCACGGATGATGTTGGCATGCCAGTCGTTGATGAGCCACTTCACGGCATTCTTGTTGTAGAAACGAGGCCAAATGTTGTGCCATCCTAGGCTGACACCTCGCAGTACGACTGGATTTCCGTTTTGGTCGCAAAGTTGCGCACCTTTCACTTGCAGTTGTCCCCATTGCTTTACAGGACCGGCTGCGTTGACTTGTGCCATGCACAGCAAGGCGACAAGGAGGGTTAATAGCTTTTTCATCTTTTAAATAGGTTTTTGATTATAATATGTTTTCTGCAAAACTACGATTTTTAGCAGAATTGACAAAGAAAAAGTACAAGTATTTCCCTCTACAAACAAAAAAGGACGTACTTTTGCAAAGAAAGTACGTCCCGATAGTATAAAACATTATCTATTTCAGTAGCTTGTATTCTCTTGATTATCCGAAGAGTTGGATGGTGTAGAGGTAGATGACAGCCGCTGGAATCGCCATCAGCGATGAGTCGAAACGGTCGAGCATACCGCCATGGCCTGGCAGGATGTTGCCGCTGTCCTTCACGCCTAGGGTGCGCTTGAAGAGACTTTCCACCAAGTCGCCCCAGGTGCCGAAGAATACGACGACGAGTCCCAGGCCTATCCATCCAGCGATGCTCAAGGTGTGAGCCGTCTCGCCATTATTGGCGAAGTATCCCACGATGGCAGCCACGATGATGACGAAGATGCCACCGCCTATGCTTCCTTCCCAACTCTTGCCCGGACTGATGCGAGGGAAGAGCTTGTGCTTGCCAAACAGCGAACCGCTGCAATAGGCACCCGTGTCATTGGTCCAGAGGAAGATGAACACGCTCAAAGGCAAGAGCATATCGTAATGTACCTGACCATCCACTGCCGAAACCTCGAAAGCCAAGACGTTGATCAGCGAGAAGGGGAGGGCGATGTACATCTGTGAGAGCATCGTGTAAGCCCAATCGTTGATGGCATTCTTGTTGCCCGTGTATAACTCGTAGATGAAGAGATATACGATGGTGAGGATGTAAGGGATGAACACCACGAAGTTGTAGCCCGTGATGCCCGTTCGGAATCCCGCTACGGCAAGGAAGAAATACACACCTGCCACGGTGGAGATGAAGCGATTGACGCTGACATCCTCCGCCTCCTCATTGACGAGTCCGCAGAATTCCCAGATGCTCAGACCAGTGATGAGGGCAAAGAGGAAAACCATAGCCTTCGGTTGCAGGAAGCATGATACCATGCAGCCTACGAATAAGACACCTGTGATGGTTCTTACGATGAGATTCTTTTGTTTATCTGTCATGACTCTTGATATTAATGAGTGTTCTCTTTGTTCTGATTCTCCTCATGCTCCTTGATGGCAGCTTGCACCTCTGGTATCTCCTTGACAGCATCATCGTCGATCTTAGGCTGCTCGTCCTCCATGATTTCCTGTGAACGGCTAATCCAAGGGCGCTTGCCAAAAATCTTCTCCACGTCTTCTGCCATGATGACCTCTTTCTGGATGAGCAGTTCGGCGAGGGCGTTGTGACCTTCCTTGTGCTGCATCAGGATGTTCTTGGCACGGGTGTATTGTTCGTTCACCATCTTCAGCACTTCCTCGTCTATCTTCTTGGCTGTGCTCTCTGAATATGGTTTCTGGAATGAATACTCGCTCTGGTTGTAATAGCAGAGGTTAGGCAGCGACTCGCTCATGCCGAGGTAAGCCACCATGCCGTATGCACTCTTGGTAGCACGCTCCAAGTCGTTCATCGCTCCGGAGGAGATATGACCGGTGAAGAGTTCTTCGGCTGCACGACCACCCATGAGTGAACACATCTCGTCGAGCATCTGCTCCTTGGTGGTAATCTGTCGCTCCTCTGGGAGATACCAAGCAGCGCCCAGTGCTTGACCACGTGGCACGATGGTGACCTTGATGAGAGGGTTGGCATATCTACAGAACCAAGAGATGGTGGCATGACCAGCCTCATGGAGGGCGATGCTACGCTTCTCGTCGGCAGTCATCACCTTGGTCTTCTTCTCCAATCCACCTACGATACGGTCAACGGCATCGAGGAAGTCTTGCTTGCACACCGCCTTCTTGTCATGGCGAGCAGCTATCAAGGCAGCCTCGTTGCAAACATTGGCGATGTCGGCACCAGAGAAGCCCGGCGTCTGGCGAGCCAAGAGATCGATGTCAACGGTATCGTCTATCTTGATAGGCTTCAGGTGAACGAGGAAGATGGCCTTACGTTCGTTCAAGCCAGGGAGATCGACATGAATCTCACGGTCGAAACGACCTGCACGCAAGAGGGCGCTATCCAACATATCAACACGGTTGGTAGCGGCAAGGATGATGACACCACTGTTGGTGCCGAAACCATCCATCTCGGTGAGGAGGGCATTCAGAGTGTTCTCACGCTCATCGTTGCCACCCATGGCTGGGTTCTTGCTACGAGCACGGCCTACGGCATCAATCTCATCGATGAAGATGATGCAAGGAGCTTTCTCCTTAGCCTGACGGAAGAGGTCGCGAACACGAGAGGCACCGACGCCGACAAACATTTCCACGAAGTCGGAACCGCTCATGGAGAAGAATGGTACCTCTGCCTCGCCTGCTACAGCCTTGGCAAGGAGGGTCTTACCTGTTCCCGGAGGACCTACCAGCAAGGCTCCCTTTGGAATCTTACCACCGAGGTCGGTGTATTTCTGTGGGTTCTTGAGGAAATCGACGATTTCCTGAACCTCCTGTTTGGCACCCTCTTGTCCGGCTACGTCCTTGAAGGTGACACCGATGGCGTTTCCCTTCTCATACATACGAGCCTTGCTCTTGCCGACACTGAAGATGCCGCCTCCCATGCCACCGCCGAGTCCTGTGCCCATTCTGCCCGACATCCACATGATGAAGAGGAAGAAGAGTAGGATAGGGGCTACGCTGACCAGGAGGCTGATGAAGTCGTTGCCCTTCTGGTTCTCGTAGGTGTAGGAGTGTATCTTGTGGGTCTTGACCATCGAGTCGAGGTACTTGTCCAGTTCTTCTACAGAACCAAACTGCACCTCCACGTAAGGTGAAGGACCTACGTTCTTGGCACTTGTCTTATAGACATCACGAATGTTTTTCGGATTGATGTAAAGCTTGATCGTACTCTCCGTCTTATTGGCGACGACGCTGAGCACATATCCTTTCTCCACATACTCCTTAAACTCTGTGTAGGTAGCCTTCTTGGCTGCGCTACCTCCCAAGGCATCACCGCCACCCGTCATGAAGAGTACCATGAGTCCGAAGAGGATGATGACATAGAGCCAGTTCATATTGAACTTAGGCATCTTAGGTGGTTGTCCACTTGGGTTATTTAAATTGTTACTTTGTTCCATCTCGTTTTTAGAATAAGAAATGTTGTTCCAATATATCAAATAAAAATATTCCTATATATATAATTAAGGTGTAAGCCTAGCCGGCTTTCCACCTTTTCCCCCCGATGGATTAGTCGAGGTCTGGAATCTCGGTGAGGTTGGCATCCTCCCATAGGTGCTCCAAGTCGTAAAACTGTCGTACCTCAGGTTGGAAGATGTGTACCAGTACATCCACGAAGTCGATAGCAACCCATTGATCGTTGCCCAAGCCTGCTACGTTGGCAGGTTTCTCACCCAATTTCTTTCTGCAGAAGTCGCCTACGGATTCAGCGATGGCCTCCACTTGTGATGGGGAGTTGCCCTGGCAGATGATGAAATATTTGGCAATGGTGCCATCTAGGTGGCTCAAGTCAGCTATCACGATTTTGCTTCCTTTTTTCTCTTGTATTCCCTCTGTGATGGTTTCTACTAGTTGTTTTGTTGTGTTCATTTACAATTTCTATTAATTATCTTGTTATTATATGTGCAAAGATACGCTAAATACACGGAAAAACGCCGAAAAACGCTAAAAATTGAGATTTTTTAGAAAAAAGTGCCGAAAAATTTGGGCAATTCAAAAAATAGTAGTAACTTTGCACTCGCAATTAAGAAACGAACAGATTGAGATTGCAAGCTACATTGGGATATGGTGTAATGGTAACACTACAGATTCTGGTCCTGTCATTCCTGGTTCGAATCCGGGTATCCCAACTATCCAAGGGCACTTTTCTCATTCGAGTGAAGTGCTTTTTTTATGCGCATTTTTGTATGAGAGAAAAAGCGAATCCCCTATGGTGCTCTGCATCGTAGGGGATTTAAATAAAAATCCCCCTTGCCTTGGCGGCGTAGGGGGATTTCCTGTATGTGAAGACTTCTATTTGTTCTCGGCGTCTATCGCCTTGATTTTTTGCTTGATGAGTTCTAGCTCGTCCTTGAGCTTCTGTACCTTGCGGTTCATTTCCTCTACGAGACTGTTGCCCTTCTTGCTGGCTGCATTGAGGAAGCCGAGGTTGTTCTCGTAGGTGGTGATGTCGCTGCGCAACTGGTCGTAACGGCGAAGCAAGCGATTACGCTCGCTGTCCAATGCGTCACCGCCCTTCTCTGTCACGCTCTTCAGGTTGTTCTTGAAGTTGCTGAGGCGGCGCTTTGCGTTGCTCACGTTCAACTCCTTGTAAATCTTGTCGAGTACTTCGTGATACTCCTGATAGAGTGCGTCCTTGTCCTTGAAAGGTACATGACCGATGGCGTTGTATTGCTCGGTCAACTTTTGGAGAGCTTGCTGTGCGTTCTCCACAGGATTCTCCAAGAGGGCTTTCAACTGGCTGATGACCTCACGCTTCTTGTCCAGGTTGGTGCGCTCAGTGTTTCTTGTTCCTGCGTTAGCCTTGTTGCGGGCATCGAAGAACTTGTTGCAAGCTTCCATGAAGCTCTTCCAGAGCAGTTCGCCTTGTTTGCGAGGTACGATGCCGGTAGTTTTCCATTCCTTTTGGAGAGCGACGAGCTTGTCGCCTGTCTTCTTCCACTCTGTGCTGTCAGCCAATTCCTGAGCCTTTTCCACCATTTTCTTCTTCTTCTCGAGGTTCTCTGCATACAGAGACTTGAGTGTCTTGAAGAACTCAGCCTTCTTGGTAAAGAAAGTGTCATTGACGGTGCGGAAACGCTCGAAGATCTTGACGTTCATCTTCTGAGGAGCAAATCCGATGGTTCTCCATTCCTGCTGCATGGCGATCACGTCCTTGGTAATCTGTTCCCATTGAGCGGCGGTCTTGATGTCGTCCAAGTTGATGGCTTCCATCTTCTCGCAGAGGGCGGTCTTTGCCTCTAGGTTCTTTTCCTCCTTGGCACGGATGTCCTCGAAGTACTGTTGGTGCTTCTTGTTGATGACAGTGCTGGCAGCCTTGAAGCGAGCCCAGATGCTCTCACGCAAGTCCTTGGCTACAGGACCGATCTCACGATATTCTTGGTGAAGGTCTTGCAACTGGTGGAAGGCGGCGATGACATCTTCCTCGTCTGCCAATTTCTCAGCAGCTTCGCAGAGGGCGGTCTTAGCCTCCAAGTTCTTCTTGAAGTCGTACTCACGAGCCTCGCTGTTGAGTTTCAGCAAGTCGTAGTACTGCTCCACGTAGAGTTGATAGTTGCGCCAAAGCTCGTTGGCTTTGTCAGCAGGCACAGCCTTGATTTCCTTCCATTCTTGCTGGAGGGTTTTGAAGTCATTATATGAATTGTTGGCTTCCTCTGGCGAGATAGCCATAGCCTTGATTTTCTCTATGATTTCGAGTTTCTTCTGTAGGTTAGCTTGCTTTTCGGCTTCTTGTTCCAGGAAGATCTTGGCACGTTTTTCCTTGATGATTTGCATTTCAGCCTTGAAAGCCTCCTCTGTTTCATCAGGAAGAAGTACAAATTTGTCAGGTTCGCCTCCGTTCTCTAGATACTCTTTGGTCTTAGCTTCACGCTCGGTGAAGAGAATCTTGTAGAACGCAGTCTTCAAGTGGTCGAGTTCCTCCTTGTTGGGGGTATCGTCACTATGAGCGATTTCTTTCACTCTTTCGAGCACTTCCTGCTTGGTGGCATAGACCTTCTTTGCAGGTTCTTCCATGGTTCCCTGTACTAGGGCATTTTCTTGAGAGTCCATCATTTCACTGTATTTAGTTTATGATTCGATTTCTAGCCGTAGCGTTGGCTGCGGCTGCAACACACAATAATTTTGCAAACTTAAGTAAAAAAAGCGAATAAACCTAATTTCGTTTGCTATTTTTACTTTTTGCCTTTGCTTTTTAATCTTTTTTATACCAATGTGGCTAGTAGCGTCGCCTATTATACCTTATTATAATAGGCGTTTGTAGCGCAGTACTCCCCACGACAGAGCCGACACGATAACGGAGATGAAGATGGCGATGCCGAAGCCCCACGAGTTGTTCTCCATGCCATTGATGAGGTTCATGCCGAAGAAGGAGGAAATCAGCGTAGGCAACATCATGATGATACTGATGGAAGTCAACGTACGCATCGTCGTGTTCATGTTGTTGTTGATGATGCTGGAGTAAGTGTCCATCGTGGATTCCAAGATGTCAGAGTAGATGCTTGTCGTCTCTCTCGCCTGGGTCATCTCGATGTTGACATCCTCGATCAGGTCGGCATCCAACTCATCGACTTGCAGCTTGAACTTCAACTTCGACAGCAAGTTCTCATTGCCTCGGATGGAGGTGATGAAGTAGGTGAGGGAGTCTTGGAGACGTGACAAGCCTATCAAACTCTCGTTGTTCACACCATGGTCGAGGTTGCGCTTCGCCTTCTCGATGAGGGAGTTGATTTGTTTGAGTCGTTTAAGATACCAAACGGCAGAAGACAGGAAGAGGCGGAAAATCATATCGACATAGTCGGTGAATCCTTCGCCACGCTTCTGCTGGAAACTCACGAAGTCGATCATCATGTTGGTCTCATAATAGCAAACCGTGATGGTGACGTCACGCTTGTGGATGATACCAAGAGGTACGGTGGTATATGGCGTGCGGCTTCTGATCTCCTTGACGTAAGGGATACGGAGAATGATGAGCATCCATCCGTCGTCGTATTCATAACGGGCACGCTCATCGGTATCGCTGATATCCGAAAGGAAATAGTCGGGAATCTTAAATTCATCTTCCAGCAAGCGCTGGTCTTCATCGGTTGGACAAGTTACTTGTATCCAGCAGTTAGGCTGCCATTCGTTGATAGCCTTCAGGTTGTTCTCAATGTTCCAGTATGTTCTCATTGTTGCTTATCTCCACAAAAATAAAAGTTAAGGGTATGGAGATGAGCATTGGGGTGACCTCGCCTCGAAGGGTTGCGGCCTTGCTGAATCTCCACGCCTACAATTCGTTGTTATTGTCCGCGTGATAATCGTCCATTTTGAATGATATTTAATTAAACATGTGCAAGAAAGTGTCTCGAAAGACGACAATCTTGCGATTTCGGCTGCAAAGGTAACTAAAATAAACCGAAAAGGCAAAATTAAAGCCGAGAAATTTCTTCCTCGGCTTCAATTTTATTGGAATCTTAACATTGCTTTGCGAGATTTGGGATACTGATAGCCCTTTCTCGCTCGCTTTCTAGATGGTCGTTGTTATTTCTCTGGAATCTCGGTGAGCAACTGCTTCATCAAGTTCCAGAAAGGTGCTACGCAGCTGATTTGGCAACGCTCGTTCTGGGTATGAGGACTGAGCAATGTAGGACCGAATGATACCACGTCGAGATTTGGGTACTTGCCCAAGATGATGGAACACTCCAAGCCAGCGTGTACTGCCTGAACCTTTCCATCGACGCCGTTCTGCTCCTTATATACCTTGAGCACGTGCTCCAAGATGTTGCTCTCTGGGTTAGGGTTCCAACCGCCGTAGCTGCCGCTGAACTCTACCTTCATGCCAGCCATAGAGAAGCAACTCTCAAACATGGTAGCGATATACTCCTTGTAGCCATCGTGAGAAGAGCGAGCCAATATCTTGATGGCAGCCTTTCCTTCGCCGATTTCGATGATGGCGAGGTTGGATGAGGTCTCCACGATGTCAGGCATAGATGGAGCCATACGCAATACGCCATCGTGACAAGCGTAGATGGCATCTACGAGATTGTCTTGTATCTCTTCAGGAACCTCTGTCTTAGGAGTGTCAACTGTCTCGGCGAAGAACTCGATCTTCTCGATGTCCTCGATACCCTTGAATTCCTCCTGGAACTCTTCCTTCCAGTCGGCAAGCAAGTCGTTGAGTGCCTCGACGTTTTCCTTTGGCAATGTCAAAACTACTTCTGCCTCGAATGGGATGGCGTTGCGCATGTTACCACCTTGCCATGATGCAAGGCGAGCGTCCAGCTCGGCGATAGCCTCACGAACGAAGCGAACCATACACTTGTTGGCGTTGGCGCGCCCCTCGTTGATTTCGATACCAGAGTGACCACCCTTCAAGCCCTTCAAGGTTACCTTTACGGCTGCATCATCCTTGTCGGTCTCTACTTCTTTGTAGTCGAGTGTGGCAGTGATGTCGATACCGCCAGCGCTACCGATTACAAACTCGCCCCAAATCTCAGTATCGAGGTTGAGGAGAATGTCGCCGTTCAATTCGCCCTCAGGCAATTCGTTGGCGCCATACATACCCGTTTCCTCATCACGGGTGATCAGGCCTTCCACAGGTCCGTGCTGCAAGTCCTTAGACTCCATGACAGCCATGATAGTAGCCACGCCGAGTCCGTCGTCACTACCGAGAGTAGTGCGGTTGGCACGTACCCAGTCGCCATCGATAATGGTCTCGATAGGGTCTGTCTCGAAATTATGCTTGCTGTCCTTAGCCTTCTGAGGCACCATGTCCATGTGAGCCTGAAGGATAACTCCTTTGCGGCTCTCCATGCCTGGGGTAGCAGGCTTGCGCATCACGATGTTACCTGCTGGGTCTTGGAAAGCCTCTACGCCAGCTTCCTTCGCCCAGTCGAGCAAGTAAGCTTGTATTTTCTCCAAATGTCCGGATGGACGAGGAACTTGAGTCAGTTTGTCAAAGTTACGCCAGATTTCCACTGGATTTAGATTCTTGATTTCAGCCATAGTCAATATTTAATTTATAATGTATAATTTATAATTAGGCTTGCGCCATTGATGCATTTGAATTTTCTTCACTCTTCACTTTCTTCGTGAATGCCAAGGATATCCAGGCATAGATGCCCAATAGGATAACGAGGAGGGTCTGCACGGAGTGGACGATGAGAACGAAGAAGAGGGCATCGGTCGATTGGATGCCGTACAATATCAGCATCGTCTTCACTGCGAAATGCCAAGGACCAGCACCATTAGGGGTTGGCACGATGACGGCGATGCTTCCCACGATGAAGGTTACAAGACCACACATTAGGTTTAGGTGGCTCGTTGACTCAAAGCATTGGAATGTGAGATAGTAGTGCAGGAAGTAGCTCAGCCAGATTCCTATCGTGAATGCGATGAAGAGCGGTACGTTCTTGACATCCTTCAGGGAGATGACTCCTTCCCACAAACCATGCAGGGTGGCTTTCACCTTATTATATATAGCCAACTTCTTGAGTAAGAAGTGGAGCAAGATGAGCACGGCAACGCCACAGATGGCAGTGACAATGTAGCCCGTGGCAGTAAACTGGTGGAGGATGCTGTCAACACTCGTGCCGGTCTTGGCGAAGAAGTTGAGGAACACTGGAATCTGCAGGAGGAACACGACGATGGCGATGATGAGCACCAATAGGGAGTCGATGACACGCTCTGTCACCACAGTGCCCAAGGCCTTCGGGAAGGAGATGCTATCCCATCGCTTCAATACGCCACATCTGGCGAATTCGCCGATGCGAGGCACAACGAGGCTCAAGGCGTAAGAGAGGAAAATGGAGTTGATGCTGACGCTCGAACGAGGATGCTCATCGAGCGGATTGAGAGTCTGCTTCCATCTCCAGCCACGAAACATCTGTGCAAGGATGCCAAAGGGGAAGGATAGAAGCATCCACGTCCAGTCCATCTTGTGAACCAGTACGTCTTCCACCTGCTTGAAGTCGAATCCACGGTACATCCAGTAGAGTATGGCACCTCCCAGCAGGAGCGACCATACCACATTAAGTATATTGTTTATCGTCTTCTTTATATCCATAGTAAGTGCAAAGGTAATATTTTTATCCGCAATATCGTAAGATTTTATGTGAAAAGTTGATAATTTAACCACCTAGGCTATGCAAATCTCGGAAAAAAGCCGTATATTTGCAGAATTAATCAGCATAAAGGATATTAAACAAACATAATGAAGGCAGTTAAACCAAAGAAAAACCTCGGTCAGCACTTCTTGACTGACCTCAATATCGCCAAGCGCATCGCCGACACGGTGGATGCTTGTCCCGACATCCCTGTCTTGGAGATTGGTCCTGGTATGGGTGTGCTCACCCAGTATCTTGTGGAGAAACCTCGTCCGGTGAAGGCTGTGGAAATCGACTCCGAGTCGGTGGCTTACTTGCACGAGAACTTCCCTACGCTCAAGGACAACATCATCGGTGAGGACTTCTTGCGAATGGACTTGAACAAGATATTCGATGGCAAGCAGTTTGTGCTCACGGGCAATTATCCCTACGACATTTCCTCTCAGATCTTTTTCAAGATGCTCGACTACAAGGAGTTGATACCTTGCTGTACGGGTATGATACAGCGTGAGGTGGCACTTCGCATCGCCTCGGAGCCGGGCAACAAGGCTTACGGCATCCTAAGTGTGCTCATCCAGGCTTGGTACGACGTGGAGTATCTCTTCACGGTGGATGAGGGTGTGTTCAATCCACCACCAAAGGTGAAGAGTGCCGTCATCCGAATGACCCGCAACGATGTGAAGGAGTTGGGATGTGACGAGCGTCTCTTCAAGCGATTGGTGAAGACCGTCTTTAATCAGCGCCGCAAGATGCTCCGAGTAAGCTTGAAGCAGATGTTCCCAGGTGTCAAGCCACGTGAGGATTTCTTCACGACCGACATCATGACCAAGCGACCAGAACAACTCACCATCTCGCAGTTTGTGGAGCTTACCAACTATGTGGGGGAGGAGTTGAAACGATTGGAAATGGACAAATAAACGCCCAAAACACCAATTAGTTCGCCGTAAATTTGGCTAATCCATATTATTTGCCTATTTTTGTGGCGTAAAACTAAGGACAAAGGAATAATATTCACCTAAGAAATAATAAAAACAACAATTATGATAGACGTAAAAGAAACTTTGAGTGCAGCAGAGGAGCGCATGGAGATGGCAGCAATGTATCTCGCAGAGGAGCTCTCTCATATTCGTGCAGGACGTGCCAATGTGGCTATCCTCGATGGTGTAAGAGTCAATAGCTATGGTAGCATGGTACCTCTGAACCAGGTGGCTAACATCACTACCCCTGATGCTCGTACCATCGCCATCCGCCCTTGGGACAAGAAGGCTATCAAGGACATCGAGAAGGCCATCATGGACAGTGGCGTGGGTATCACTCCAGAGAACAATGGCGAGATCGTTCGCCTTGGCATCCCTCAGCCTACTGGTGAGCGCCGTAAGGAGCTCGTTAAGCAGTGCGGCAAGATTGCTGAGAAGGCTAAGGTAGAGGTGCGCAACGTACGTGGCGAGGTAAAGGACAAGTTGAAGAAGGCTATCAAGGACGGTCTCTCTGAGGACTTGGAGAAAGATGCAGAGAACGACTTGCAGAAGTTGCACGACAAGTACATCAAGAAGCTTGAGGCTCTGATGGATGACAAGGAAAAGGAAATCATGACCGTCTAAGGCCTTTTGCAACGTGCCGATGAAAGGACTAGTCATCAAGAATACAGGAAGCTGGTACACCGTCAAGACTGACGATGGCCAGCTGATTGAAAGCAAAATCAAGGGTAACTTCCGATTGAAGGGCATCCGCAGCACCAATCCTGTGGCTGTGGGCGACCGTGTGGAATTGATCACCAATCAGGAAGGTACCGCCTTTATCTCTTCTATTGAGGATAGACGCAATTATATCATTCGCAAATCGCCCAACCTGAGCAAGCAGAGCCATATCCTGGCTGCCAACCTTGACCAGGCATTGCTGTTGGTGACCGTCAATTATCCTCAGACTTCCACTACTTTCATCGATAGGTTCTTGGCAGGTGCCGAGGCTTATCGTGTTCCCGTTATCCTGGTGTTCAACAAGCGTGACCTTCTCACCGAGGAAGAACTCCATTACGAGAAGATGATGTGCAGGCTCTACGAGACCATTGGCTATCAGTGTGTGGAGATTTCCGCTGCCAATGGCGAGGGAGTGGAGCAACTTCGTCCGCTCATCAAGGATAAGGTGTCTCTCCTAAGTGGCAATAGTGGCGTGGGCAAGTCAACGCTAATCAACCAGTTGGTACCTCATGCGGCTCAGCGTACAGCAGAGATCAGCGAAGCCCACAATTCCGGTATGCATACCACCACCTTCAGCGAGATGATAGACTTGCCGGATGGAGGCTATCTGATAGATACTCCGGGTATCAAGGGTTTTGGTACCTTTGACATTGAAAAGGAGGAGCTGACCAGCTACTTCAAGGAAATCTTCCATTTCTCAGAGGGCTGCCGTTTCTCCAATTGTACCCATACCCATGAGCCGGGGTGTGCTGTCATCAAGGCAGTGGAGGAACATTATATCGCAGCTAGTAGGTATCAGAGTTATCTTTCCATGTTGGAAGACAAGGAAGAGAATAAATATAGAGAGGCGTTCTAAAAAAGTGAATAAGAATCAATGGTAAAGCAACAGAAGGACATAAAGCAGCGTATCGAGGATGGTGAGTTCTCGCAGAGCGCAGAGATCAGCGCCAGTTATCTTGACGAGGATATTTTGATCATCGACAACATCAAGGTGCTAGCCAATCCTGATCCTGTGCGCTTGCAGATGAACATGATAGCCTCCTGTCAGGAAGGTAGCTTGAAGATGGACATCAATGGCAAGGTGATAGAGGTGAGCAAAAACGATATATTCGTTTGCCCTCCCAACTCGGTGATCGATGTCCTGGAGGTATCGCCCGACTTCGCTTGCGTGGCTCTCTGTGTCACCAATAGGGGGATGCAAAACATCCTTCGCTCTCATGTCAATGTATGGAATCGCGCCATGTATGTCAACAAGGTGTCTGTCATCAAGATGACTATGGGAGAGATGCTCTTCTACGCTAAGTTTACCGACTTGATTCGTCTGTGCCTGGACTTCAAGAGCATGGAGCATTCCACTTGGGGACCTTATCGTCGAGAGATTGTGGAGACGCTTCTCAAGACAGCCCTCTTGGCGCTCTGCCATGCCTTTGTCGAAGATGCGCCAGAGGGTGCGAAGGCTAGTTCCACCACCAATGAACTCTTCGACAGGTTCTTGGAACTCTTACAGCAGAACGAGGTGAAGCATCGTCCGGTGGAGTACTTCGCCCAACAGTTGTGTATCACTCCTAAGTATCTCTCCATCGTCTGCAAGCGCCATAGCCAAAAGACGGCGATAGAGTGGATCACGGAGTACACGCTTTCTGACATCACTTATTATCTTCGTTCCACCAATAGGTCTATCAAGGAGATTTCCGCCATCCTCGGCTTCTCCAATACTTCCTTCTTTGGCAAGTATGTGAGGGAACACTTCCGTATGTCGCCATTGAAGTATAGAGCTATCTTAAGAGGAAAGTAGAAACTCGCATGGTATCTTGACATCTTACATACATTATTAATAATAGAGAATAATCATTTTAAATAGCAATATGGAAAATAGAAAAGTAGCCTTGATTACGGGCATTACTGGTCAGGATGGTTCTTACTTGGCCGAATTACTGCTTGAAAAGGGGTATGATGTGCATGGCACTATCCGCCGTTCTTCAACCGACTATCGTGAGCGTATCGCTCATTTGGAAGGTAAACCTAACTTCCATCTCCATTACGCAGACCTCGGCGACTCTATGAGTATCATCCAGGTGATGAACAAGGTGAAGCCTACTGAGGTCTATAACCTTGCGGCTCAGAGCCATGTGCAGGTGAGCTTCGACTCTCCTGAGTTTACCGCTGATGTGGATGCTACAGGTGTACTCCGTATCTTGGAGGCGATTCGCCAGTGCGGTTTGGCAGATACTTGCCGTATGTATCAGGCTTCTACTTCCGAGCTCTACGGAAAGGTGGAGGAGGTTCCACAGAACGAGAATACTCCTTTCCACCCATATTCACCATACGCCGTAGCCAAGCAGTATGGTTTCTGGATTGTCAAGGAGTATCGTGAGGCTTACAATATGTTCTGCTGCTCTGGTATCCTCTTCAATCATGAGAGTGAGCGTCGTGGAGAGACTTTCGTAACTCGTAAGATTACTCTTGCTGCTGCTCGCATCAAGCAGGGCAAGCAAGACAAACTCTATCTCGGCAACTTGGATTCTCTCCGTGACTGGGGCTATGCCAAGGACTATGTGGAGTGTATGTGGCTCATCCTCCAGGCAGAGAAGCCAGAGGACTTCGTGATTGCAACGGGTGTTCAGCACAGTGTACGTGAGTTCGCTCAGTTGGCTTTCCACCATGTAGGTATCGAACTGAAGTGGGAAGGCAAAGAGGAGAACGAGAAGGGTATCTGCGTGTCAGGTCCTGAGGAACTCGTAGGAAAGACCCTTGTTGAGGTATCTCCTGATTTCTATCGTCCTACCGATGTGGTCAATCTTTGGGGTGACCCAACCAAGGCTAAGGCTAAGTTGAAGTGGAATCCTAGCAAGACTTCTTTCGAGGAGTTGGTGAAGATTATGGTAGAGAGCGATATGGCGAAGGTGGCTGCTGAGGAAGCTGGTCAGAAAGTTCGCATGAACCTCGTGGAATACCTGGAGAAGGGTATCGTGAAGTAATATACCTATTATATATATAGGAGAAAGGGCTAGTCAGATGTGACTAGCCCTTTTTGCTGATGGGCAAGAAAAAGAGCATCCTTTTGAGGGGGATGCTCTTCTTGTTTATGATAAAGTGTGAATCTTGTCGGATTATACCAATGTAGCAACGATTTCCTCGCGAGTACCTGGCAACATGTCGATGACAGGAATCTCTGGCATAGTATAGCAACCTGGCTGCAAGCGCATAGAAGCACGAGCCACATTGACCAATACCTGTGCGGTGAGGGCTGGGTTGTTGATGCTCATGTTGAACTCGAAACGCTGGTTCTGTGTCTTACCAGAAACACCCTTGCGAACGAGGTTTACGCCATGACCCATATCCTTGACATCATCAACAGATGCAACAGCGAATACGTGAGTCTCATCGTGAGCGAAGTATGGGTCAGCCTTGATCTCGGCTGTAACTTCCTCAAGAGTAGCACCCTCTTCCAACTCAACATATACCATACGGCGGTGGATGCTCTCACCCAATGGGATGGTAACAGAGAGGGCGTTCTTGACACCCTTCTTGCTGCGTACGCAAACAGAGTGACCCATGCTCATACCAGGACCGAAGTTGGTGTATGTCAAACCCTTTGGAGCCAAACTTTCCATCAAGACACGTACGATAGAGTCTGAACCTGGATCCCAGCCAGCAGAGATGACGCTCACCTTGCCAGCCTTCTTGCAGTTCTCCATCTGCTTGGTGCGATAGTCGAGGATGCTAGTGTGAATATCGAAGCTATCTACGGTGTTGATGCCGAGGGCTACAATCTTCTCTGCATACTCAGGGCAAGAGCGAGTAGGGGTGGCGAGAATGGCAACGTCAACGTCTTTCAACTTGGTGATGTCATCTACTACCTCGTATTGTGCCAACTCGGCAGGTTTGTCCTTGTCACCCTGGCGACGTACTACACCTGCAATCTCAAAGTCTGGAGCTGCTTCAAGAGCCTCTACAGAAAACTTACCAATGTTGCCGTAACCTACTACGGCTGCTCTGATTTTCTTCATTTCTTTTATTGTTGTTGTTTGTATTCTAGTTTTCGTTTGCAAAATTATACTTTTTCTTCGAGATTACAGACGTTTTAATAGTTTTTTAACTCAACTAGTATACAAAAAGTTATAAAATCATATCTTTTAGGTATTAAAACCAGCCAAAATGTAAGCAGTGATTCTCTCACTGCTTACGATTTGTCGTTTTAATGCTTGGAGATGATTTCGTGAATGTCATCGATGGAGCGGTTGAACGGACCATTGTGCTCCAACTTGATGGTACACATCGCCGCCGCAAACTTGCCTGCCTCTGTTGGGGTAGCTCCCAAGGTACGCTGGTAGAGATAGCCTGCCGAGTAGGTGTCGCCGCATCCAGTGGCATCCACGACCTCGTGTGGGGCGTAGGCTGGAATCTCGTAGAAGGTATCATCGACATAGATGAGCGAGCCCTCGCTGCCCAATGTGATGATTACTTCGGTGACACCCCAGGAGTGGAGCAACTTGGCAGCCTCATGGGCATCCTTCAGACCAGTGATGGTCTCCATTTCGATTTCGTTCACCTTGAGATAGTAGGTGTTTTTGAGCACTTTCAATTTATCCTTCCAGTCGATGGGATACACTTTCTCGTCTCTTACCTCACGCAAGTATCCTTGCACGTCGATAGATACCTTGCCCTTCTTGGCGAGATATTCCACCACCTCGTTGGAGAAGTCGTCGCTCAGAAGACTACCCAGGTGATATACCTTGGCATCCACGTGCTCCAACTGCTCGATGGTGAAAGGGTCAGCCTTGGCGAGTACTCGCTGCTTGCGTTCGTTCTGGTTCTCACCATAGATGTTCTCGAAGAAAACGGTGTTGCGAGAAGCGTTGAGTGTGACATCGATGCCAGCCTGGCGCATCTTCTCCGCAGGTTCCGTCTCCGTAGGATCCATGGAAGTGACCAGAGAGAAGGAGACATCATTAGGGAGCTGGTTGATGGCGTAAGCAAAATAAAAAGAAGTGCCGCCTGCCATATAGACGACACGATGAGGTGTCACAATCTTATCCTTGGTGATGTGACCGATGCAACAAATATCTTTCATTATTATCATTATTATATTCTGTATGGGAGTCTTCTCGGCGAAGACAGTTAGTCGTAATCGACAAAACGGTTGCAAAGTTACGAAAAACTTTTGACTATTTATAGTTTTTCGCAAAATAAAGCTAGATTTATTTTGTTTTATCCCCAATTTGACGTACCTTTGCACCCAAATTTGAATAAAAACTCAATAAAAATCGTATTTATAGATAGATAAGAATCATGTGGTTTGATAATTTAGTCAACGTACATTCGGCGGTGCAGGGCATCGTCATCCTTTCTTTAATCTGTACCCTAGGTCTTGCCTTTGGCAAGATTCATGTCAAAGGTATCTCCCTTGGCATTGCATTCGTCTTTTTTGTAGGAATCATTGCGGGTCACCTTGGATTGACCATCGACCATAACATGCTGGAGTTTGCTGAGAGCTTCGGACTCACCATGTTTGTCTATGTGCTCGGTCTGTATGTGGGACCTAACTTCTTCGGTTCGATGCGTCACGAAGGTATCTCGCTCAACCTTTGGAGTATGGCGGTCATTCTCGTGGGCACCTTGTTCTCGCTGGCTTTGTGCTGCGTGCTGCCTGTGAGTTTGCCTGACATGGTGGGCATCCTCTGTGGTGCCACGACCAATACACCTGCCCTGGGTGCTGCCCAGCAGGCTCTCCAACAGTTGGGTATGCCGAGCGGTGGTGCGGCTTTGGGCTGTGCTGTCACCTATCCTTTGGGTGTCGTGGGTGTCATCCTGGCGATGCTGCTGCTGCGTAAGCTCTTTGTGAAGCCTGAGGACTTGGAGGTGCGTCGAGGCGATGATGACGACCATACGTCTGTCGGACAATATATTATCGTGAACCCTGCCTTGAATGGCAATACCATCGCCGAAATCTCGATGATGACGCATCGCAAGTTCATCATCTCTCGTGTTTGGCGTGGCGAACAAGTGATTGTGCCACAAGCTGATACCGTGTTGCATACCAATGATAGTGTGCTGGTGGTGACCAACAAGGATGAGGCTTCGGCGATGAAGATTCTCTTCGGAAAGAAGGTGGATAAGGAATGGAACACCGACAAGGTGGATTGGAATGCCATCGATGCCAAGGTGGAGAGCCGTGTCATCGTGATGACTCGCCCTGGCTTGAATGGAAAGCTACTGGGACATCTCCAGATGCGTAGCAGCTATGGTGTGAATGTGAGCCGTGTGCTCCGTGGTGATATTCGCCTCTTGGCTACCGATGACTTGCGCCTCCAGTATGGCGACCGTCTTACCGTGGTCGGTGATCCTACTAGCATCGACCATGTGGAGCAGTTCTTGGGCAATGCCGTGAAGACGCTGAATGAACCAAACCTCGGTGCCATCTTCTTCGGTATTATCCTCGGTCTTGCCATCGGAACGATACCATTGAATATACCGGGCATGACGGCTCCGGTGCGCTTGGGTATCGCTGGTGGTCCTATCGTGATGGGTATTCTGATTGGTGCCTTGGGACCTCGCGTACATTTCATTTCTTATATGACTCGTAGTGCCGGTTTGATGCTCCGTGAATTGGGTCTTTCGCTCTATCTCGGTTGTTTGGGATTGGAGGCTGGTGGACAGTTCTTCGAGACGGTGGTGCGTCCAGAAGGTTTGATGTGGGTGGGCATCGGTTTTGCGATTACAGTAGTGCCAGTCTTGATTGTCGGATTGATTATCCTGAAGACCAAGAAGTATGACTTCGGTAGCATCTGTGGCATCCTTTGTGGTAGTATGGCAAATCCGATGGCGCTGACTTATGCCAATGAGACGTTGGAAGGCGATACGCCTAGTATCAGCTATGCGACGGTCTATCCATTGGGTATGTTCGTCAGAGTGATCATCGCCCAAGTACTGATTATGTTCTTCGTCTGATGGTAAGCCAGACTAGAAATCTGCCTTGCGTTCGATGTGAATTTCTTTTCCCGTCAAAGGATGTTTGAAGGTGATGGCTTCTGCATGGAGGTAAAGTCGGTCTGCCTTCACGTTTCCGTAGAGCGGGTCGCCAAGGATGGGAGCATCCAAACCTTCTCGGTGGGCGCAGTGTACTCGCAGTTGGTGAGTACGCCCAGTCTTCGGATAGAGAGCCAAACGAATACATTGGACTTTGAGATTTGAGCTTTGGACTTTGAGGTTTGAGCTTTGGACTTCATGATTAGCTGCACTATTGAATTCTTCACTCTTCACTCTTCGTTCTTCACTTCCTAGTACCTCGTATTCGGTAATCGCCTCTTTACCTTGCTCGTGGTTGACGATTTGGCGAGGTCGGTCGAGGTAGTCGGGCATCAAAGGAAGACTGATCATTTTTGTAGCATCCTTGATTCTCTGCGCCATATCCTTGTCCTTGCAGCAGACGATGGCGACGTATCTCTTTTGTACTTGATGGCTCGTAAATTGCTCTTGCAATCGATGATAGGCAAACTCAGTCTTGGCAATGACCATCAGACCGCTGGTCGCCATGTCGAGGCGATGAACGATGAGTGGCCCCGTCGCCTCAGGGAATTGCTTACGTGCCCAAGAATAGATGGATGGCTGTTGCGCATCCTTTCCCGGCACGGAGAGCATACCTTCAGGCTTGTGGATGACGGCTAGCTCTTGGTCTTCATACAAGATTTCCACCTTATTATATATATAGGCATCAGCGGAAGCTTGTTCGAACACGTCTGCTGGCAACATCCAGTGGAGGATAGGTTTGCACTTTCCATTGCATGCTGGGTAGAAATGGAGGTGATGGCGAATCTCCTCCTTGGGACTCTCACCCCACCAAAACATGGCCATTTGAAGAGGCTTCAAACCATGTTCGAAGGCATATTGAAGGAGTTTCGGCTCACAGCATTCTCCACTGCCAGCAGGTGGTACCATCTGGTTGAATTCCTTGAATATCTCCAGCAAGTCCTTGCTCTCACCTTTATCGTTGAGCATTTTGAATTGGGAGAACAACCATTTTTGTAACTCATCGGAGTCGCTCTTTCTCAGTTGTTTGATCTCCTGCAATCCCTTCTGATAGTTATCGTACATTTCTTCGAGCGGTGTCTTCTGGGAGATCAGTTTTTTGAATCTTCTCAACTCAGCCTTCAAGAATTGGCTTTCCTTGATCATCGCCTGCTCTTCCTCAGGAGTCAGCCCCTTGGTGTCGGGGTGAAGTGAAGCCTCTTGTCGTCGTGCATCTCTTTTGGTCTTCGCCTCCATTATCTGCATTTTGTGGAGGTTGAGCTTGTGCTCTTGTACTTTGTGCAGTTTATTTAGGATTCGTTCCGTCTCCTTGATTTCCGGGTTGTTGATGAGATGGGCGATGCGTTGGTTGAGTTCCGTTATCTTTGCCTCGTGGGTTTTGAAATAGCCATCGGGTTGTAAGTAGTCGAAGACGGCAGGCACGAATCCCTTCCAGTCGCTTCGCCCTCCGATTTGTCCACTGTAGGCTGCGAGATAGCCTATCTCTTTATCATTCTTTTCGACGATGAGTACGCCAAACATTTTTCCCTTGTCTATCTCTTCTCGCCAGTCCTTTCGCTCAGCGAGATAAGCCTGTAGCTCCTTGCATGCAGCGATGCAAAGAGGATGTGGCTCATAGGCGAGCGGATTGTTCATCCTCTCAGGGATGTCGATGCCAGTAGAGATGTGTATAGTCTTTATGATTTCTTGTTCTGTCATATGTATTCTGTCTATAATTTCCCGACAAAGGTACGCTTTATTATCGAATTTACAAAAAATATCAGGCGAAAAAGCGAAGTTTTTCTTGCGATGTGGGGAGAGTTCCGACAAAAAGCAGTAACTTTGCACTGTATTAAACATGATAACAAGGAATATGACACGTAATAGCAACCTCTTCTATCACCTCGTGGCTTTCGTCACGGTAGCCATCTGGGGTACCACGTTTGTATCAACCAAGGTGTTGATGCTCAATGGATTGTCGCCTGCACAAATCTTCACCCTCCGCTTCAGTATCGCCTATGTGCTGATGCTGGCGTTCAATCATCGCCGTCTCTTTGCCGACTCATGGAAGGATGAGGTGAAGATGGCATTCCTGGGCATTACGGGTGGTTCGTTGTACTTCTTGAGCGAGAACGAGGCGATGAATTTCACCACGACCACCAATACGTCACTCATCGTATGCTCCTGCCCCTTGTTTGCCACCTTGCTGGTGCGCTTGGTGTATCGTGACTCCAATCGCATCAACATCGTGCAACTCTTAGGCTCTCTGTTGGCGTTTGTCGGCATGGTGATTGTCGTGCTGAATGGTCGTTTCGTGCTCCATCTCTCGCCGGTGGGCGATGCCTTGGCGTTTACGGCATGTATGTGTTGGGCGGTCTATTCCTTGTTGATGAAGTCGGTGTCGGGCGATTATAGTGCCGCATTCATCACTCGAAAGGTGTTTTTCTATGGCGTGCTCACCATCATTCCTTATTATTTCATCATACCGGGCTTCCCATCTTGGGAGGTGCTCACTCTACCTCAGGTCATCGGCAACTTGCTCTTCTTGGGTTGTCTAGCCTCCATGATTTGTTTCCTCACCTGGAACTGGTGCATCGCCAAACTAGGGGCTGTGAAGGCGACCAACTGGGTGTATTTCAACCCCATCACCACGATGATCTTTGCCTCCTGGGTACTGGATGAGGAGATAACACCTTATTTCTTGATGGGAGCGGCGTGCATCTTGGCGGGTATGTACGTGGCGGATAAGAAGACCCAAACTGCATCATAGAGAATGCCCCACATATGTCACGCAATTGCACGGCATATGTGGGGCAATCGTTTGACATATGCCGTACGATTACACGACATATGTCAAGCTATCTCCATGATGCACTTTCGCATCCTCTACGATGCGCAGTTACATCCTCTATGATGCACAGAAATCAGCTTTATTTAGCAGCCAATACCTCTACCTCAACGAGAGCACCCTTAGGCAACTTCTCTACAGCTACGGCAGAGCGAGCTGGATATGGCTGGCTGAAGAACTCGGCGTAAACCTCGTTCATGGCAGCGAAATCGTCCATGCTGTTGAGATATACGGTAGTCTTCACTACGTGAGAAAGGTCGGTACCTGCTGCCTTCAAGATGTTCTGAGCATTGGTGAGGCTCTGGCGAGTCTGCTCCTTGATACCACCCTCAACGAAGTTTCCTGTTGCAGGGTCGATAGGAATCTGACCTGATGCAAATACGAAACCGTTTACTTCGATAGCCTGGCTATATGGACCGATAGCAGCAGGCGCATTGTCTGTGTGAATTGCGTTCATAATCTTCTTTTTGTTTAATTGATGATTGATGATGCAAAGATAATGCAAAAGATAGAATTGGCAAAATATTTCGGTTTAATTTTTGTTTATGAGACTTCGGCTACGCTGCCTTCGACTTTTCTTTTGCCTCGCTTCTTGTCTCAAGAAATGGCAAAATGTAAGTAAAATATATATATATACAGAAAAATGTTTGGTTATCACAAGAAAAAGTAATAACTTTGCACCCATTTATAAACTGATGGAGATAATTATTCACTTGAAAGATAAGAGAGATATGAGAATGAAATCATTTCTCTCTATGACAAAATCTCAGAGAAAGACTGGCATCGCTATAGTTGGGTGAACCCTGATGATGCAGGCGAACAGAAGGATGCAGAAGGAAAGGCTTGCGTTCCTGCTGGCTATGAGACGCAGCTCTCTGCCTCACAGTGGGCAACCCTCCCAGCATACGCCAACTTGAAGTTCCGTGCCGGCAGTGGTTCCAATGATGTCTTGGAGACGGGCTTGATAGCGTCCTTGCCTTTGATGCGTGTGGAGGAGATGTACTTCGACTATTTCGAGGCAATCGCCCATACACAGAGTGTGGCTGCGGCAGCCCAGGCATTGCAGAACTTTGTCAATACCTATCGCTATACCGATGATTCCTATCAGTGCGAAGCCACCGACATGGATTCGACGAGATTCTTACGCTAGAAGAATATGCCGATCGCCCTTCTATCGACCTGACGGTGAAACGTGCTAACAGCAAGGGAAATGTTGACGTGGCTGTCATAGTGGATAGGGCAGACGAGGTCTTCGAGATTCCTTCTACCGTATCGTTCAAGGATGGCGAGATGGAAGCCACGCTCACCGTGGGGTGCAAGAACTTGGAAGCACTCAAGCCATATCAGTTTACCATTCATTTGGATGAGAATGCCACCAATCCATACGTCAAGGTGGTGGAGAACGCTCGATTTACTTACCAAGACAATATCTTCCCTCCCGTGACATCAGACATCTGTGAGTTGGAGGGTCAGAACAAGTTCAAGATAGAGAACTTCTTGGGTTCAGGCGTTGACCTCAGCTTCAAGATTATTCCACAGGATCCCCATCGTCCTCAGGATGGTAGTATCGACTATGACTTGTAAAAATAGGAAAAGATGTATTGCTGTTAGGCTATAAGGCATAAAAGCAATATTGAAATCAAAAGAAAATCGGTAGAGCAGTTCGCTTTCGAACGCTCTACCGATTTTCTTTTTGTCCTTATGTTGGCTTGTAAGTGACATCTATAGGATGAAAGCCCTGTCGTCTATAGCGGCAAAGCTTGGTCGTCTATAGTGCCTTATTTTCGTCCCTACTAGGGACGAGGCTTGGTTGCTAGTACCGACTGAGCTTAGTCGCTAGTACCGACGAGGCTCAGCCCCTAGTAGCGACTGTTTTTATACAATATAGAGGTGGAAGCCTTTCGCTTCTAAAGCCTCTTTGATGTTCTTGACATGCTCCTCGTCACGAGTCTCCATTGTCATGCGGAGCACACAAGCATTCACCTTCTTGCGATTGGCAGAACGGTCGTGGTGAACTCCCGTGATGTTGCCACCCATCTGGGCTATGACGGAGGCAACCTCCACCAATTCGCCAGGTTTGTCGTCCAACTCCATCTCGATGGTGCAGAGACGACCGCTCTTGGCGAGACCACGATTGATGACACGGTTGAGGATGGTTACGTCGATGTTACCACCGCTGACCACACAGATGGTCTTCTTGCCCTTCACCGGCACCTTGTTGTACATCACGGCAGCTACACTGGCAGCACCAGCGCCCTCTGCCACCATCTTCTCGCTCTCAATGAGTTTCAAGATGGCTGCGCAAATCTCGTCCTCGCTCACCGTCACAATCTCATCGACATAGTTGGAACAAGTCTCGAAGGTGATGCTACCTGGTTCCTTTACAGCGATGCCATCGGCAACGGTAGAGACAGATGGCAACTTCTCCTGCTTGTGGTCGTGGAGGCTCTGTACCATGCTGGCAGCACCCTCCGCCTGTACGCCATACACCTTGACGTTAGGATTCAATGACTTGATGGCGAAGGCAACGCCGGAGATCAAACCACCGCCACCTACAGGTACTACGACAGCTTCCACGTCAGGAAGTTGGTCGAGAATCTCCAAGCCGATGGTGCCCTGACCTGCGATGACGTTCTCGTCATCAAAAGGATGCACGAAGGTATATCCGCGCTCATCTCTCAGTTCGAGTGCCTTCTGATAGGCATCATCATAGACGCCTGGTACGAGACATACCTCAGCGCCGAGACGCTTGGTGGCCTCCACCTTGCTGATAGGCGCACCCTCTGGCAAGCAGATGAGGCTCTTCACGCCCATGGCGGTAGCACCGAGAGCCACGCCCTGAGCGTGGTTGCCTGCCGAACAAGCGATTACTCCCTTTGCCTTCTCCTCGTCGGTGAGTTGGGAAATCTTATAATAAGCACCACGAATCTTGAACGAACCCGTCTTCTGAAGGCACTCAGGCTTCAGATATACATCACTTTCTGGGTTGATTCTAGGGGTGTGAACCAGCTCAGTCTTTCTGATAACTTTGCTCAGCACGAAGCGAGCCTTGTAGAAATTGTCTAGTTGTAACATATCTAACTGCTGTTTATTTCCGATGCAAAGGTACTGCAAATCGAAGACAATACAAAATAAATTATGATTTATTTTTGTATTGTATTACATCCCGAAGTGCAGCAAAGCTGCAGCCACGCCGTCTTCCTCATTGGATAGCGTCACGTAGTCGGCATCGGCTCTCACCTCAGGGGCAGCATTCGCCATCGCCACGCCCACACCAGCGAGCTTGAGCATGCTAAGGTCGTTATAACCGTCTCCGAACGCCATTAGATCGGCAGGTGTAAGGTTGATTTTCGACAAGAGACGAAGCAACGACTGTGCCTTGTCGATACCCTTAGGTACCAATTCCAAGAAGAATGGGGCAGAGCGGAAGATGTCCATCTTCTCACCAAGAATCTCTACCAACTCTTCCTCTGCCTTGATCATATCGGTAGGGTCGCCCGTCATGAGCAGTTTGGTAGGATGAGGCTCCAGGGCATCCAAGAGGTTATCCACCTTACGGATGTTCATCTTGTTGATGCGAGATTCTTCCTTCACATACTGATCATCTGGCATCTCGGTGATAATCTCGTTGCCGGCATATCCGAGCAAGGCGTGGTTCTTCTCCTTGGCATACTTATATAATATAGGTATCACGGCATCGGGCAAGAATTGGGAGAAAAGCTTCTCGCCAGTCTTGGCGTTCACGATGTTGCCACCATTGTAGGAGAGGATATATCCCCCTCGCTTTTCCAGTTCGAGGCATTCCGCCACGGGTACGATGCCGTAGGTGGGGCGACCGGAGGCAAGAATGATGATGGCACCCTTGCTCTCAGCCTGGAGTAATGCCTGTCGGGTACGAGGGGTAACCACCTTGTCGTGGTTGGTGAGCGTGCCGTCCAAGTCGAGTGCGATGGCACGGAATGGTATCTGTTTGGTCTGTTCCATTGTGTATAAAATCTCTGTTATTGTCAATCCTGCTGCAAAAGTACAAAGTTTTTATAAAAGGGCAAAGAAAATCGGACAAAAAGATGAATGGGGCATCAAAAGACTTAATTGATGATTTTTGTCCTCTATTTATTGATTTTTGTTCTTTTGTCTCGTTGGAATTGCTTAATTTTGCTATCGAAATGAAGAATATGACATAATAGAAACCATCATGATCAAGAAAAAACAATTGCTTTTTGGCTTGCTTGCCATAGCCTTGGCTTGTCCTCTTACAGCTATGGCACAACCACTTGCTACTCCTAGCCATTCCTATACGACAAATGGTAAACTTTGGGCTCCCTTCCCGAAGGCGGGCGATAAATATTGGCGCAAACAGGTGCCGGAGGCGATGCGCAAGGACTATATCCGTTTGGGTGATAGTTGTGTGAATATGCCTTGGGAGGCTATCCCGGATAAAGTGTTCGCAGAGTTTCGCACCAATGGCAATCGCACTCATTATGAGGAGATGAGCTTTGGCATCCGTAAGCAGTTTGTCTGCTTGGTGATGGCTGAGATTATGCAGGGCAAGGGTCGTTTCCTGCCTTCCATTTGCCGTGGCTTACATTATTTCGTGGAGAAGGAGCCTTGGTGGGGCATCCCGGCTCACTATCCCAAGGCGCATCCCGAAAGAGACATCCAACCAGTGGATCTCTTCAATGCAGAGACTTCCAGTATGCTAGCTTGGACTCTCTATATGCTCGACAAGCAGATAGACAAAAAGGAGAGGGGACTTTGCGATAGCGTGCGCCATGAGATAGAGCGCCGTTTCCTCTATCCTACCTTGCATGAGAAGCAAGGATGGAAACAGAATGCCAACAATTGGAACACTTGGATTACTACCAACTGGTTGCAGACCGTCCTCATCTGTGGGCAAGCTTCAAAGAATGAGGCAAATAGCTTTGATGACGAAAGCAAGGCTGCCTTTGAGGGCATCAAGCAATGTTTGCGCACTTTCCTCAAGGGCTATCCCGATGACGGTGGTTGCGAGGAGGGCGTGAGCTATTGGGATTGTGCTGGCGCCTGCTTCTTCGAGTCGCTCTTCTTTATGCAGTTCGCCCCTGAGGAGGCTCGCCTATCTCTTGATGCAGCACAGCGCAAGAAGGTGGAGGCGATGGGCAAGTTTATCACCACCATGTATATCGACAGCCTCAACTTTGTCAATTTCTCGGATGCGCAGGCGCATAACGTTCCTAATATCAACATCCTCTTTCCTTACGGCGAGTATCTAGGTGATCAGCCGATGATGCAGTTGGCAGCTTACGTGGGCAAGACGTTCGACTACCTCGAAAAGCCTTCCACGCTCTTCCTGCGTTCAGGCAACTATCCTAAGTTGGGACGAGAGTTGATGCTGCTTTCCATGTTGGGCAAGTATCAGGCTACGGAGGCAGTGCAACCCCATACGGAGGATGCCTATCTGGAGAACTCGCAGATCATGGTGGCAAGCAATCAAGACTGGTTTCTTGCTGCCAAGGGTGGCAACAATGCCGAGAGCCATAATCATAATGACATCGGCAACTTCATCGTCTATCACCAGCAGAAGCCTGTCGTCATCGACTTGGGCAGAGACACCTATACCTCGTTATCATTCAGCAACCGCCGTTTCGAGTTGATGAACTGCCGTTCGGCTTATCACAACGTGCCGATGATCAATGGCTTGGAGCAGAAGGATGGCAAGCAATATCGTGCAGAGCAAGTGAGCCATGTTGCCACGGAAGAGCAGTCTTCTTTCTGCTTGAACCTAGCAAAGGCATATCCCGATCAGGCATGCGTGAACGCTTGGAAGCGCACCATCACGTTAGATAGGGAGAAGAATGAGGTGGAGGTGACAGAGGAGTATCAACTGGACTCCATCAAGATGGCTAGCATTAATCAGAAAAAGGGTAGCCCAGCTCATCAAGCTAGCGACAATCAGATTGTTCTGATAACCTACGGAAAACCTCAGTTGCTGATGAAGGATGCAACTAGTCAGTTGGGTCGCATCCTCTTGCAAGATAGTTCTGTAGGCTTGGAGTATGATGCCCAGCAACTATCAGCAAGCGTTGAGAAGGTGAAGATGGAGGATGGCATCATGAAGACCCAGTGGCACGACAATGTCTATCGCATCAAACTCTCGCTGAAAGAGAATGCCCCAAAAGCAAGGATAAGCTATCGCTTTGTCAATGCCAGATAAGGAATGTTGACTACTTGTATTTGAGGTGATGACAATAAGGTATATTTGGGATAATAACAATAAAGGGAGTGTGGCATTCATCTGTGCCGCACTCCCTTTTCGGTTGTTATCTGATGGAAATCTCCTTACCAGTTCACTTTCTCGTTCAAGATAACGCCATCAGCTGCATCTTCAGCAGTGAAGGTTTCGCTACGATACTGTACGCAGAGCATCAAGAGAGGTTCTGTGCCATTGTTGCGCACGGAGCGGCGACCTGCTGGAGCTACTCTTACAACGCTGCCCTCGCTTACAGGAAATACCTCGCCATCTACCTGGAACTCGCCCTTGCCACCGAGGAAGAAGTAGAGCTCCTCATGGTTCTTGTGGGTGTGGAGGAAACCTGTCTCTGTGCCAGGAGCAAAACTTTGGAATGAGAACTCACCGCCAGTGGCATTCACTGCCTGACCGCCGAATACCTTGCCTGGGATAGTAACCTCAGAACCCAACTGGAGGGTATAGTCCTTGATCTCATTCAACTTGCCGAAATCTACAGCTGTAAAGTTAGCTGCCTTTGTGATCAACTTTGATTCTTTCATCTTGTTCTAATGTTTTATGTTTGTTATACTTATTCTTATTTTCGGTTGCAAAAGTACAACAAATATTTCTTTCCCACAAGAAGGCACCAAAAGGTAAGATAGTTACTTGGAGGTAACTATTGCTGATATAGAGCGAGATGAAAAAATGAAGTTTAACCTACATTAACGATGGATATTTGGAGATAAACGGAAAGTTAGTTACTTTTGTAGCCTAATATTGATAATGAGAGAATTAAAAGTATTTGTATTGAAAGTCATAATTATGGCAAAAGCAATTAAAGAACCGATATTTCCTGAGTGTCCGATTCGCAATGTGTTGGCTCGCATTTGCGACAAGTGGTCGATGCTCGTCATCTTTATGTTGGAGAAGCATCCAGAGGAGCCTCTCCGCTTCAATGCCCTGCGCAAGCTGATTCCCGACATCTCGCAGAAGATGCTCACCAGTACCCTGCGTACCTTGGAGGAGGATGGCTTAATCCTGCGCCAAGTGTATGCCGAAGTACCACCTAGAGTGGAGTACTCCCTCACCCCTCGTGCCCAATCCCTGATACCTATCGTGGATAATCTCGTAGATTGGGCTGCCGACAATATGGCGGCGATATTGAAGGATAGGGAGAAAAAGGTGAACTAAAGTTAGTTCTCATATATAAATCAAATCTTAGATGTTATGTCGCAAACATTATTTATCGCACTTCTTGTACTAGTAGTTGCTATTTTCGTCTTCTTATACCGAAGAAAGAAAAAAGTGGAAAATAAAATGGGGGATGAATTAAATGCCCTCATAGAGTCTGATGATTGGCTGGGGGTGTGCCGTATCCTTCGTAAGCAACTTGTTATATGGGGTTGCGTGCTTGTACTGGTTGTAGGATTGATAGTAGCACGATTTACAATGGGGGAGCATACTTCTTATGTACCTATAATTGTTGCTGTGTTTATAGCTTGGAGATTCTTTAAGTTGGTAAGACTGTATGTGATTTCATATCATAACATGAAATTCATGAATGCTGAAGAATATCTGTCGGAACAGCCTTCTTTGGACCAGCCTTTATTTGAAGGCAATATTCACGGTTGCAAAATAACTCCAATTGATGAACGTGCAGCTGACATTAAACAATTGTGGTTAGATGCTTATGAGGAAGGAAAACTAAAGGGCTTTTTTCCTGTATTGATTGATACTGATACTTGCTTTTATGATAGTCTTGATGCGACTGCATGTTATGACGATGAGAAGTTTAACGAGTGGAAGGCTGAAATGTTGAGCAGAAACTATGATGATGGGCAGGCTTTTCTTCGTGAACGTTTCAACACAATCAAGGAAGATTATCAAGAAGATAATGATGATTGGTCAGAGGAAGTGGTAGGCACTGAAGATGCGGTAAATCCAATTGATGATTTCGATTTTGCTGATGGGAGCAATATTTATCTTGTTGAGGTCCCGGTAAAAGAGCCATGGCAAGTATTTGCTTATATTCCTTTTGGCGGTTGGAATGATTGCCCTGATGCGGATGAACAGATGGCTGTGGCAAAGTATTGGTATGAGAAATATGGGGCTGTTGCTGCTCATTTTTCTAACGATATGATACAGTACTATTTGCCAAAGCCAGTGACTGATAATACGATGTCTGTAGCAGAAGAACACATGGGGTATTGTGAGGATGCAGTATTGCAAGGAGACAACCTAACAACACTTGCAGCTACAATTAAGGAATCAACAGTATGGACTTTTTGGTGGGATTGAAATATATGAAGCACATTCGATTAAAAAAGTAAACCTCGAAGGCATTGACTCGCTCATGCTTTTGAATAAATCACGCATCACATATCCCTTATAGACGTACGTCCTTATCCCCTTATGTCGTACATCCATACCTTTTATGGATGTTATCCTTGACATTTTAGGAAGTGTATTTCTAGATAATGCCAAATATTTTGCAGAAAATCTTCTGATTATTTGCCAATTCTTCCTCATAAATAGGTATTTTGCCTACTATTTCTTGCTTTTATTGGAGTTTGAGGATTGTCATATCAATAAAAAAGGCTATTTTTGCAACGGATTCCTACTTTGGAGAATCCTGGTCAATGACAATAACCCCATTAAAAAGGTGAAATATGAAAAATCTGATAGAAATACTGCGCAATGAGGGGAAACCGAAGACATTCGGGGCTATCGACATCATCAAGAATATCGGACCTGGACTGCTCGTTACCGTGGGATTCATCGACCCAGGCAACTGGGCGAGCAACTTTGCCGCTGGTTCATCATACGGCTATGTGCTGCTCTGGGTGGTTACGCTCTCCACCATCATGCTCATCGCCTTGCAACATAATGTGGCTCACTTGGGCATCGTCACGGGATTGTGCCTCAGCGAGGCTACGGAGAAATATGCGCCACATTGGATAGGCAGACCGATATTGGTGACGGCTTTCATGGCAAGCATCTCCACTTCGCTTGCCGAAATCCTTGGGGCAGCCATCGCCTTGCAAATGCTCTTTGGCATCCCTATCGTATGGGGCGCACTGCTCTCTACGGCAGCCGTGCTCATCCTCCTCTTTACCAACTCCTATAAGCGCATCGAAAGGCTCATCATTACCTTTGTCTCGATGATAGGCTTGTCGTTTATCTATGAGCTCTTCTTGGTTAGGATAGATTGGCCTGCCGCCACGCAAGGGTGGGTGGTGCCTAGCATCCCAGAGGGCAGCATGCTTATCGTAATGTCGGTACTGGGAGCGGTGGTGATGCCGCACAACTTGTTTCTGCATAGCGAGTTGGTGCAGAGTCGACAAATTAATAAGAAAGACAAAAACAGTATCGAGCGAGCCTTGAAGTTTGAACTTTTCGATACCCTCTTCTCGATGCTCGTGGGGTGGGCTATCAATAGTGCGATGATTATCTTGGCAGCCACCACCTTCTTCTCTTCTCATCAAGTAGTGGATGACCTCTCTCAGGCTCAGGCTCTCCTCACGCCTCTCTTGGGCAACAATGCCGCCAACATCTTTGCCATCGCCTTGTTCTTGGCGGGCATTTCGAGTACGATCACCAGTGGTATGGCGGCAGGTTGTATCTTCTCAGGAATGTTTGGCGAGCAGTATTATGCCAAGGATGCCCATTCCATTGTGGGAATCTGTCTCTCCTTGGGTCTAGCCTTGCTCGTCATCTTCTTCGTGGGCGATCCTTTCAAGGGTTTGCTTTATTCGCAGATGGTATTGAGCATCCAATTGCCTTTTACGATGTTCCTTCAAGTTTGGCTCACGTCAAATAGTCGAGTGATGGGTGATTATGTCAACCATCGTTTCACCAAGTGGTGGCTCTATTTCTTGTCGGCAATCGTTACGGTGCTGAACATCTGGCTGTTTGCCACGGCTTTCTAAGAAATCGATATCTTATAAAAATTATGATGATTTTTTGACTCGACTAATCATTATATTTTGTATCTTTGCAGCGTGAGCCATCCATGATGGCATTCATTATGAGGTGACTCACCATATTTATGAACTATCAACCTGATGAATTATGAATGACGAGAAGAAATTTAGAGTAGAGTCCGACCTCTTAGGCGAACTCAAAGTTCCTGCTGATGCACTCTATGGTGTGCAGACACAGCGTGGTATCAACAATTATCATATCTCACGCAAGACGATGGTTGACAATCCTGATTTCATCATCGCTATCGCTTACGTGAAGTTGGCTGCCATCGAGACCAACCATTCCCTCGGTGTCATCAACGACGAGATTTCTGGAGCTATCTCCCAGGCTTGCCGTGAGATTATCGACGGCAAGTGGCATGAGAATTTTCCTATCGACATGGTACAGGGCGGTGCTGGTACCTCAGTCAATATGAATGCCAACGAGGTCATCGCCAACCGTGCCTTGGAAATCATGGGACACGAGAAGGGCGAGTATCAATATTGCTCTCCTAACGACCATTGCAACTGCGGTCAGAGTACCAATGATGTGTATCCTACCTCCATTCGCTTGGCGCTCATCCGTATGAACGCTCACTTGGTGGGAGCTTTGACGGGACTCATCAGCGCCTTCAGATATAAGGCTGACGAGTATGCCGATGCTATCAAGATGGGACGCACCCAGCTGCAAGATGCCGTGCCGATGACCATCGGACAGGAATTCAATGCCTATGCTAACAACCTGGAGGAGGAAATCGTCAACTTGGAGCGCAACGTGAAACTCTTGCACGAAATCAATATGGGTGGCACAGCCATCGGTACGGGGTTGAATGCCGTTCCGGGTTTTGCCAAGCTTTGTGCTGCCAACCTGAGCAAACTCACAGGCGAGAACTTTGTCACTGCTACCGACCTTGTGGAGGCTACTCCTGATACTGGTGCTTACGTGAGCTATTCATCAGCCTTGAAGCGACTCGCCGTCAAACTCTCCAAGATTTGCAACGACTTGCGCTTGATGGCATCCGGTCCTCGTTGTGGTCTCAACGAAATCAACTTGCCTCCTAAGGCTCCTGGTTCTTCTATCATGCCGGGCAAGGTAAACCCAGTTATCCCGGAGGTCACCAATCAGGTTTGCTTCAAGGTTATCGGCAATGACACCACCGTCAGCTTTGCGGCAGAGGCAGGACAGTTGGAGTTGAATGTGATGGAACCTATCATCACCGAGAGCCTCTTCGAGAGCTTGACGTGGATGAAGAATGCCATCGAGACCCTTACCTCAGAGTGCATCTTGGGCATTACCGTAAACAAGGAGCGTTGCTATGAGATGGTGAAGAACAGCATCGGCATCGTGACTGCTCTCAATCCTATCATTGGTTATAAGAAAAGTAGCAAGGTGGCGAAGGAGGCGCATGCCACAGGTCGCTCGGTATATGACATCGTGATAGAACAGGGCATCATGAGCAAGGAAGAACTTGACAAGGCGCTCGACCCTAAGGAAATGCTCCACTCCCATAAGTTTACATTGAAGTAAATTTCAGAAATATCGATTATACCCTACAAAAAGAAGGTGTGCCCAGGATTGACCTAGACACACCTTCTTTCGTGTTTAGAAAAACCTCCCGATGAATTTCCAAAAACCTCGGGACGAATTTCCAAAAACCTCCCGACATTTTTTATCCTTTCTTCCTTGCGATAATCAGCGTGACACCTGCCAGGATGGCGGCAATGCCAATGGCTAGTTGGAAAGTGAAGCTTTCGCCGAAGACGAACACACCGATGATGACGGCGGTGACTGGTTCCAAAGCTCCCATGATGGCGGCTGGAGTGCTACCGATGAAATTGATGGAAATCGTCATGAAGAAGAGGGAGAGCACCGTTGGCAACAATGCCAACTGCAAGCCACAGAGCCATTGTTTAGGTGTCTGGAGAAGTTGGAAACTCTCGCCCGATATGGCTGTGAAAATCACTACCGTGAGGAGTCCGAAGACCAATATCCAAAAGGTGAACTTCACGTTCGACATCGTGGTGTTCCATCGGTTTACTGATATGATGTAGAGCGCATAGAGCAGCGAGGATGTCATCACGAGGGCAAAGCCTGCCGTGCTCAGTTTCTCATTGCCATCGCCCTGGTAGAGCAATCCCACGCCCGATACGGCGAGCAGGATGGCGAGGCTGGTCGTCCACGTCACCTTCTCATGGAAGAAGACGGTCATCAGCACCGCTGTCATGATGGGATAGACGAAGAGCAAGGTGCTGGCGATGCCGGCTGCCATGTAGTGGAAACTCACGTAGAGCGTGGTGGAGGAGAGGGCAAACATGCTGCCTAGGAAGGCGAGGCGGATGGCGTGCCCCCATTTGATGCCGAAATGCTCTCGGCGAAACAACAGTACGATGGCGAACATCACCACTGCCAAGAGATAACGATGGGTGAGCACCGAACCAGACGAGAAACCGTCCTTGTAGAGTTCTAACGTGCCCAGTGGATTGGTGCCATAACAAACTGCGGCGATGATGCCAGCCGCAAATCCTTTCACTTGATTACTGCTCTTCATTTCCATTGTTGATTACTTTATCGAATGATTTCTTTCTCGTTCCTATTACGAATAGTCGATTTCTTTTCGGGCTGCAAAAGTAATAAAAAAACGGAACACTCCATCAAGAAAAGGGCGATAAATTCTGAAAAACATATTTATTTTATCGTTTTATCTCTTGATTTTGCTCTTTTTCTTTTGTCCTTCAATCGAAATATAGTAATTTTGCCCTCGAATTTCATTTTTGATAAAAAGATATGTATTATGGAACCAACTCGTAAAATCGAAAAGGTGGGTTTGCGTAACCTCCACATGGAGGATTACGACCAATTGGCTAAGTCATTCAAGCGTATCTATGCCGACTCCGATGTCTTCTGGACTCGTGCACAGATCAAGAAACTCATTACTATCTTCCCTGAAGGTCAGGTGGTCATCATCGTGGATGACAAGATCGTGGGCTGCGCCCTCTCCATCATCGTCAACTATGATATGGTGAAAGGCGACCACACCTACGCCCAAGTCACGGGCAACGAGACCTTCAACACTCACAACCCTCATGGCAACATTCTCTATGGCATCGAGGTGTTCATCCATCCCGACTATCGTGGCTTGCGCCTGGCTCGCCGTATGTACGAGTATCGCAAGGAACTGTGTGAGAAACTCAATCTGAAGGCCATCATGTTTGGCGGCAGAATCCCTAACTATCACAAGTATGCCGACCAGATGCGTCCGAAGGAGTACATCGAGAAGGTGCGCAACCGTGAGATCTACGACCCAGTGCTCACCTTCCAGTTGTCCAACGATTTCCATGTGCGCCGTGTCATCCGCAACTACTTGCCTAGCGACGAGGAGAGCGAACACTGCGCCACCTTGCTCCAGTGGGATAACATCTATTATCAGCCACCTACGGACAGTTATGTGGATCGCAAGCCTACCGTGCGCATCGGATTGGTGCAGTGGCAGATGCGTCCTTACGCCTCTGTCGATGACCTCTTCGAGCAGGTAGAGTTCTTCGTCGATTCCGTGTCCGATTACAAGAGCGACTTCATCCTCTTTCCAGAGTACTTCAATGCTCCATTGATGGCGAAGTTCAACGACCTCGGCGAGGCGCAGAGCATCCGCAAGATGGCGCAATACACGGATGAGATTCGCGACCGATTCCGTGAGTTGGCTATCAGCTACAACATCAATATCATCACCGGCAGTATGCCATACGTCAAGGAGGACGGTGCGCTCTACAATGTAGGCTTCCTCTGTCGCCGAGATGGTAGCGTGGATATGTACGAGAAGATTCACGTGACACCTGATGAGCAGAAGTGCTGGGGTCTGAGTGGCGGCAGCCATATCCAGACTTTCGACACCGACTGTGGTAAGATAGGTATCGTGATTTGTTACGATGTGGAGTTCCCTGAACTGTCTCGTCTGATGGCAGAGGATGGCATGCAGATTCTCTTCGTGCCGTTTATGACGGATACGCAGAATGCCTACTCTCGTGTCAGGGTTTGCGCCCAGGCTCGTGCCATCGAGAACGAGTGCTATGTGGCGATAGCTGGCAGCGTGGGCAACTTGCCTCGTGTTCACAACATGGATATCCAGTATGCTCAGAGTGCCGTGTTCACGCCTTGCGACTTTGCTTTCCCTAATGATGGCAAGAGATCGGAGGCGACACCGAATACCGAGATGATTCTCGTGTCGGATGTCGATCTCAATCTCCTGAATGAGTTGCATACATACGGTGCGGTGAGAAACTTGCGCGATCGTCGCAAGGACCTTTATGAAATGAAGAGAAAATAGAAATGTATAAGATTAGCATTTCGGAGCGTACGCTCCACTTTAAGCAACCTGCTGGTACGTCTCGCGGAGTCTATACCACTCGACATAGCTATTACTTGCATCTCACCTCGGATGAGGCTCCCGGTGTGGAGGGAGTGGGGGAGTGCGCCACACTGCCCGACCTCAGTTGTGATGCCAAGCCAGAGTATGAGGTGACGCTCAGACAGATATGCCAGATGGTGGAGCAGATGGGACGCATCCCTTACGATATGATTCGGGCGTACCCTAGCATCACCTTCGGACTGGAGACGGCTTTCGCTTCCTTCTTCGAGGCGGCTCGAAGCAAGCATTTGCTGGCTACCCATGGCGATGCTGCGGGGCAGGGCACCATTGCCGTGCCTGTTTGGGCTCAGAATCTCGCCTCGCTCTACGACTCTCCTTTTGCTCGTGGCGAGGAGGGTATCACCATCAATGGATTGGTGTGGATGGGCACTTACGAGGAAATGTTGGCTCGCTTGGAAGAGAAGTTGAAGGCTGGTTTCCATTGTGTCAAACTGAAGATTGGTGCCATCGACTTCTTCAAGGAACTCGACCTCATCAAGCGCATCCGTGAGGTATATAATAAGGAACAGGTGGAACTGCGTGTGGATGCCAACGGTGGTTTCTCGCCAGAAGATGCGATGAGCCGACTGGAGGCACTTGCCCAGTACGATATCCACTCGATAGAGCAACCCATCAAGCAGCACCAGTGGCGCAAGATGGCGGAACTCTGTCGGGAGAGTCCGTTGCCTATCGCCCTCGACGAGGAGCTCATTGGTGTCAACGTGCGCTCTATGAAGGAGGCTTTGCTCGATACCATCCGTCCGCAGTATATCATCCTCAAACCATCGCTCCATGGTGGAATGTATGGATGCCAGGAGTGGATACAGTTGGCTGAGCAGCGAGGCATCGGCTCGTGGATTACGTCGGCATTGGAGAGCAACGTGGGCTTGAATGCCATCGCCCTCTTCTGTGCCCGAATGTATGGTCCCGATGTCAAGATGCCGCAAGGCTTGGGCACTGGACAACTCTTCACCGACAACATCCCTATGCTGCTCGATATCAAGGGAGATAAACTGGTTAGAAAATGACCGTCAATGATTTTTTGCAGGAGTGGAACTCGCCAAGCGAGACACTCCTCGTACATACCAGTGGTTCGACTGGCAAGCCGAAGCCGATGTGGGTGGAGAAGCAGCGAATGCTCAACTCCGCTCATATCACGTGCGATTTCTTGGGCTTGCGTCCAGGCGATTCAGCTTTGCTCTGCATGTCGCTCGACTATATCGCAGGCAAGATGATGGTGGTGAGGAGCATCGAGCGAAAGCTTCGTCTCTTCTCGGTGAAGCCTTCTGGTCACCCCTTGTCGGATGAATCGTTGACGAAAATGGTCGAGATGGATTTCGACTTCGTGGCGATGGTGCCGATGCAAGTCTATAATACCTTGCAAGTGCCACAGGAGCGGGAGCGACTGAGCCGCATCAAGCACCTTATCATCGGTGGCGGTGCGATCGACGATGCCCTTGCTGAAGAGTTGCGTAGTCTGCCGGGTGCGGTATGGAGCACATACGGCATGACAGAGACGCTCTCTCATATCGCCCTTCGCCGTCTGAATGGCGAGGAGGCGAGTGAGTGGTATCAACCTTTCGATAGCGTCGGGGTGAGCTTGAATAGCGATGGATGCCTCGTCATTGATGCCCCCTTGGTTTGCAGTGAACCGCTTGTTACCAACGACATCGCCGAAATCAAGCAGCAAGAAACCTCATCCCATTCATCGGATGCATCCTCTTCCTTGAAAACCTCTTCCCCTCACGTCCTCTTCCGCATCAAGGGCAGGAAGGACAATGTGATATGCAGCGGAGGCATCAAAATACAGATAGAGGAAGTGGAAAACTTGCTCCGTCAGCATCTTGATGCCCCTTTTCTATTAGCTAAGAAGAAGGATGAGAAGTTTGGCGAGATAGCCGTGCTCGTCACCGAGTCTGGCGACCTGGAGGGTGTGGAGGCTATCTGTCGTCAAGTGCTTCCAAAGTACTGGGTGCCTCGCCAATATCTCCATTTCGACCAGTTGCCGATGACGGAGACGGGCAAGCCCAAGCGAGCCATCTTCTAATGTTGCTGAGCTCACGCCCACTTAACTTCTCTAAATAAATTGATGAATATGAAATACATTATATTTGATTTTGACGGAACGATAGGCGATTCGCAGGCGTTGATCGTGAAGACCTTGCAAGACACGATGCGCCAGCGCCATCTGCAGGTGAAGAGTGAGGCGGAGTGTGCCGCCACCATCGGACTTCGCCTGGATGAGGCTTTCGTGCAGCTCTTCGGCATGAGTGCCGAGGAAGGCATGGCATGTGCGGAGACCTATCGTGATATTTTCGAGGAGAACAAGCGTCACCTCATCGTGCAACCCTTCCCTCACGTCTTGGCGACCATCCATCGCTTGCATCAGGAGAGTTATGTGCTAGCCATCGCCAGCAGTCGTGGCAGCGACTCCCTTTTCGGTTATGTCAAGCAGATGCAGATAGAGAATTGCATCTCCTCGATTGTGGCAGGCGACAGTGTGGCGAACGTGAAGCCAGCTCCCGACATGGTGCTGAAGGCTTTGGAGGACATCCGTTGTCAAAGTGCTGAGGCGGGTCATTCCATCGAGTCATCCATGGAGCAGATGCTCGCCGATACCTTGGTGGTGGGCGACATGACGTATGATGTGGATATGGCTCACAATGCTGGTGCCAAGGCTTGCGCCGTCACCTATGGCAATGCCACTAGGGAGGAACTGAAGAATGCGGAATACATCATTGATGATTTCGCGGAGTTGGAGGAAATTGTAAAATAGCAAATTACTAACTATATAATAAAAAAGGTATGTGCAAACAAAAATAGGCACGGGTTACGCTCTGTAATCCGTGCCTATTTCTGTGCTTAAAGAATCAAATTATTCTTCCATCAACTTGCGATAGCGACCCTTCTTGATCTCGGTGTCGCCCAGTCTTCTTGCCTTGTTGATTTCATACTCCGAATAGCTTCCCTCGAAGAAGAATACCTCGCCATTGCCCTCGAAGGCTAGGATGTGGGTACAGATACGGTCGAGAAACCAACGGTCGTGGCTGATTACTACTGCACAACCGGCAAATGCCTCCAAACCTTCCTCCAAGGCACGCAAGGTGTTGACGTCGATGTCGTTGGTAGGCTCATCGAGCAACAATACGTTGCCTTCCTGCTTTAAGGCTAAAGCCAACTGCAGGCGGTTGCGCTCACCACCGGAGAGTACGCTACAGAGCTTGCTTTGGTCGGTACCAGAGAAATTGAAGCGAGATATGTAAGCACGGGCATTCACGTCACGACCGCCCATGCGAATCGTCTCGTTGCCCTGGGAAATCACTTCATATACCGTCTTCTTCGGGTCGATGTCCTTGTGCTGCTGATCGACATAAGCGAGCTTCACGGTCTCACCCACCTCGAAGGTACCAGCGTCTGCCTGTTCCAAGCCCATGATGAGGCGGAAGAGGGTGGTCTTGCCAGCTCCGTTTGGACCGATGACACCCACGATGCCATTAGGAGGCAACATGAAGTTGAGGTCATTGAAGAGCACCTTCTCGCCAAACGCCTTCTTCACGTGTTGTGCCTCGATTACCTTGTTGCCCAGACGAGGACCGTTTGGGATGAAGATCTCCAACTTGTCCTCACGCTCCTTCTGCTCTTGGTTGAGCATCTGCTCGTAAGAGTTCAGACGAGCCTTGCCCTTTGCCTGGCGAGCCTTCGGTGCCATGCGCACCCATTCCAACTCTCGCTCCAAAGTCTTGCGACGCTTAGAGGCACTCTTCTCCTCCTGTTCCATGCGCTTGGTCTTCTGGTCGAGCCAAGAAGAGTAGTTGCCCTTCCAAGGGATGCCCTCGCCACGGTCCAATTCGAGAATCCACTCGCTCACATCATCGAGGAAGTAGCGGTCGTGGGTGACGGCGATCACCGTACCCTCATATTGCTGCAAGTGCTGCTCCAACCAGTCGATGCTCTCGGCATCCAAGTGGTTGGTAGGCTCATCGAGCAAGAGCACGTTTGGCTTCTGCAAAAGCAAACGGCAGAGAGCTACACGGCGGCGCTCACCACCAGAGAGATTAGTGACAGGCCAGTCGCCCGGAGGACAGCGCAAGGCACCCATCGCACGCTCCAACTTGGAGTCGATGTTCCAGGCATCGGTAGCATCGATGATGTCTTGCACCTCAGCTTGGCGCTGCATCAACTTGTCCATCTTGTCGGGATCGCCATAGTATTCCTCCAAGCCAAACTTCTGGTTGATTTCCTCGTACTCGGCGAGTGCGTCATATACTTTCTGCACACCCTCCATCACGTTCTCTTTCACGGTCTTCGACTCATCGAGTGGAGGGTCCTGAGGCAAGTAGCCCACAGAGTAGCCTGGGCTCCATACCACCTCGCCCTGGGTAGGCTGCTCCAGTCCGGCGATGATTTTCATCAAGGTCGATTTACCAGCGCCATTGAGACCGATGATACCGATTTTTGCTCCGTAGAAGAACGATAGGTAGATGTTCTTCAGAATCTGTTTCTGATTTTGTGGGATGATCTTGGATACTCCCACCATAGAGAAGATAATCTTCTTGTCGTCAACTGTTGCCATATAATATATTTATAATTTACAATTAATCATTTATAATTTCTGCAAAGATACATGAATTCTCAGAGAATGCTACATTATTTTTTAGAAAAAAAGTCAAAAGATGAAAATAATATGGAAGTAGATGGTGGATTTCGTGGAAAAGTCGTATTTTTGCACACATCATATTTCATCTAAAAGAAAGGAAATCATTATGGATGCAACTTATACAGAACTCACCATTCGCCTCTCGCTCGCCCTCATCCTGGGTGGTTCGATAGGCATCGAACGAGAATATCGTGCCAAGGAGGCGGGATTCCGTACCCACTTCCTCGTAGCCCTGGGCAGTGCCCTCTTCTGCTTGGTATCGCAATATGGATTCGGCATCGACCTCAAGGACTCCTCACGTGTGGCAGCCCAAGTGGTGTCGGGCATCGGATTCCTGGGAGCAGGTACCATCATCTTTCAGAAGAACGTGGTGAGAGGACTCACCACTGCCGCTGGTCTTTGGGTGACGGCGGCGATAGGCTTGGCATGTGGTACGGGCATGTATGTGGCGGCGGCTGTCACCACGGTGATGGTACTGCTGGGCTTGGAGGTGCTCAACGCCTTCATCCCTCAACTCGGCACTACGACCATCGAGTTGAGTTTCTCGGCTTCCTCACGTGATAGCGTGAAGGAACTCATCAAGCGCATCAAGCAAGACGGCATGGAGGTGCATTCCTACGAGTTGAAAGACCGACGCACCTCCAAGGAGGAGTTCCTGGAGGCTAACATCGAAATCAAGGCGAAACGTGGCAACTACACGTTGAAGATTCTCGACTATATGAATGAGTTCTCGGATGTCACGATTTCGACGATAGAGTAAAAGGCAATGAGGCTATAAATGAAAAATCCTCTCTCTCTGAATCATTTCAGAAAGGGAGGATTTTTTGTTTAGAACAAGTATAGTACGGTTGCCATACCTGCTGAATAGTGACTGGAGCAGATGTCGTGCCATTCCAAAGCGACATTCCAATGGGCACCCCACTGCTTGGTGAGCTGACCGGAGAGATAGACGTCCTCGCCTCGGCTCAGTTTGGCGCGACCGGTGGCGAAGATGCTCTGCACATTGAGTTTCATCTGCCATGGCAAGGTGAGGCGAGGGTTGAGGTGGAAGGTGGCGAAGTCGTTGCCATCGCCCTCGCAGAGATAGAGGTTGGCACCTGCCGAGAGGGCGAGGATGCCTGTGCGATAGAACATGGCGGCATTCAGTCGGCAGCGATTCTGCTCGTTCTCTATCATCTGATAGTAGGCGGCGAGCGAGAAGTTGAGATTGCGCAGGCTGTAGTTGTAGCCCAACTTGGTCTCGTCGATGTATCGTGCTACCAAACCCTGCTTGATGTCGAGCCAGTCTTCATACGACAGGTCTTGGTCGATGACAAAGGATGGGTTGATGAACTTGCGGTGATAGGCTGCCTGGGCTTGCGAATGCTTGCCAAGGGTGGAGATGGCGCTCACCTCGATATTGTTGCGTGTGTCATTGCGCACCCATTTCTCGTCAGTGCTGGTTCTATCAGTGCTCTTGGCTCCTGGAGTGCTATAGTGATAGAACACCACACGGTCGCCCACGGTGAATCGCCAACTGCCCACTACGTAGTTGAACTGGAGGTAAAGGTCGTTGTTGGAACTGGTGTATTGAGTGCGTAAATAGTCGCTCGTGTTGCCTTGTCCGATGTTTCTCTTGAAATGATTGTAGGAGAAGTCGCCTTCCCATCCCGCCATCATGTCGAGCCTCTTGGTGAGTGGGGTGTTGAGTTCCACGATGAAGATGGTGGCATCGCTTCGAGTTTGGGTCAGTGGCTCGTCACCATTCATATAGGTGGTGTAAGGGGTGTTGCCATATTGATAGTTGGCTACGAGTAGGAGCTCCGTGCCTTGGTCATTGAAAGTATGGAAATATAGGGCACGTGCCATAAGTTTCTCGTTTTGCACTTTCTCCTTGCCGCTGGCATCATACGATCTCGTGTTCTGATATTGTTGGGAGACGTAGGTCAGGAGGCGGTCCTTGGGCGAGAAATAGTTGGTCATGTGGGCGAAGAGATGCTGCTTCTGCGTGATGGCATCATCGAAGTCTTGATAGGAATACGAGGTGATGGCGATGACATCGGTCTTGGCGGCGTTGTCTCTCACCACGGCATGAGCATCGGCGAGATGGTCGGTTCCAGCCTCCACGCCAGCCAGTCCGTCGAGTCCCTTCTTGTCCTTGGCGAGGGTGATGTCGATGACACGTCCCAAGCCCACGGTACCCTTGGCGACGGCGGTGTTGTCACAGATTTGGATTTTGCTGATTTGCTTGGCTTTCAGTTGTCTGCACACGATGCGCATGTCGCCATTGATGGCTACGTTGTCGATTCTCACGTTGTAGCCCGACAGCATGTCGTCGAATCCGTTTTGCATCAAGTCGGGATATATCGCCAGAATGTCGCCCAGCGTCTCGTCTCCCTTGAGCTCGAGGCGTTGAGGATAAATCAGGGTGCGGTCGGCTCTCATCTCCATCGCTCTCTCTTGTGCCAGTGCTTGCGAACTGCATGCCAGCATCATGGCTACCAAAATGTGTTGTATCTTCATATTGATTTCTCCATTTAGGGTGTATGCTTATTAGAATCGTGTGCAAATATACGACAAAAAGTTGAGATAATCGTAGGATAGCTAAAGATATTTAAATAAAACCGCTTTTCTTTGCCGATGTGCCGAAAATCGCTATTTTTGCAGTATGATGATAGATCGCTGTTACATAGAAATCACAAATACTTGTAATCTGGACTGCCATTTCTGTCCGAAGCATCATCGGAAGAGACGGCAGTTGAGTGAGGAGGAGTTCGACCTTCTTACCAATCGTGTGCGTGGCAAGGTATGCTTCTTGTATTTCCATCTGATGGGCGAGCCGCTGCTGCATCCCCTTCTGCCTCAGTTTGTTACGATGGCGAGGGAGAAGGGATTCAAGACTGTGCTGACTTCGAATGGCACGCTCTTGCATCGGGCGATGGCGCTGCTCGACACACTTCCGTACAAAATTCAGTTGTCGCTCCATTCGCATGAGAGCAATGCCAGGGGCGAACTGTCGGAGTATATGGACCAGGTGATGCGCTTCTCGACACAGGCTGCCGGGAAGGGAACCTGCATGGTGCTGCGGTTGTGGAACCAAGGTGGGATGGACCGAGAGAACGAGGAGGTGATGCGCCTCATCGAAAAGTACGTACCCAAGCCTTGGAAGGAACGCCCCGATGGCTTCCGGCTATGCGACAATCTGTACTTGGAGTTCGACCGGAAGTTCGAATGGCCTGGTGGGGGAGGAAGAGCAGCTTCTGATGAATCGGATGGCAAGCAGGAGGAGTCGGATGGCAAGCTAGAGGCTTCGCCAAGCAAGTCGAAGCAGGAGTATTTCTGCAAGGCGCTGATCAAGCAAATCGGTGTATTGTCGGATGGCAGTCTCGTCCCTTGTTGTCTCGACCATGATGGCGATGTCATCCTCGGCAATCTCTTTCATCAGTCGTTGGAGGAGATTCTCGCCTCGCCTCGTGCCCAAGCCTTGGTGGAGGGATTCCGGCATCACGCAGCCACCGAGCCTCTCTGCCAGAGCTGTGAGTCGGCATTGGTCAACAAGAGCTTTAGGGGGAAGAAGAGGAAATGAAAACTACCTGTATGGTTAGAATCCAAAGGGGAGTGTGAAGGCTGTCATAGATGTGCAGTCTCACTGTTTCAAGCGAGCAGCCTCACTGTCTTAGGTGAACAGCCTATGCCATTTACTAAGGCGGATGCTGCTGGATTCCCAATTGTACTTTTCTATCTCACATCTCACGATAGCCTACCATATAAGTAGCACAATGAATATCCGTGTATCTAAGAGAGGATTGTAAGAATATACGTAAGTTATTCGTGAATAACACAAATATTGCTTTGCTATTTTTTAGTTAAAAGCTAAAAGCAAATCAAAAAACTTGAAAATAAAGAAGGAGAATGTATTCTTTTTAACTAAAAAATGAAGAAAATACGAATAGAATGTTAACTCTTATCATTTTGTACATATGATTTTGAGGAAAATAAAATATCAATGCAATATAAAAGTCGTACTTTTGCAGCACAGAAAATCAGTTTTAGTGATAGAGCGAATATCAACAGAAGCCAATGAATGTGCTTACTGAAGTGCAGTAATAGTATGTAAAAAGATGATGAGTTACATGTAAAAGATGATTCAGCGTATAGTTAGTATGTTATCTGTTTACATGGGATGCGATGAAGTACAAGTCGCATCTCTTTACCTACACTCCACACAACACACCCATCAGTAAAGTTGCTCCCATATTCGTTAATATAAAAATGGTCTCAAGGGGAGTAAGAGATGCTAATTTAAGAAAAAACATGAATTTGAAAAAGAATCTTTTATTCTTATTTTTAGTGCTTGTTTGCTTTATGGGGGGGTAAATTAGCCTTTGCTGCCACCGCTTTCCCTGTAACGAAAAATGGAATAACGTATGATTTGTATAGTACAGAAGCGTTGCACTATCTACAGGGCTGCGTGAGTGTATGTGGATTTGTTCCAGACGAATTGGTGGATGGAGATGGCAACAAAGACAACACCAAAGTGATTATACCGGAGACTGTTACGATAGATGGTACTACTTATACAGTCAAAGGGGTTGATATAGAAGGCTCTGATGTCTATCCCACTATCACTACTATCAAGTTGTCGTCTAAGGTAGATAGGTTTAGACTTTATAATCCTTTTTATACTGATAAATTTACAGATGAAAGTGGAAATGAAATAAAATACTATGATCATTCCAAAGGAGTTGTCAATTTGCCAAATCTTCAATATTTCGATGTAGATTCCAAGAACACTTCTCTTTCTGAATGGCACAATCAGATTCTTTTATCCAAGGATGGTTCTAAGTTGATTTGCTGTCCACCTGCAGCAAAGTTTACTAACGTTGTTTTTGATGGTATTAAGAGTTTTGGCCCTTATGCTTTCTTTGGTTGCGGACTTACAAAACTTGTTGTTCCTGCAAGTCTCGAAACCATCGACGAGACTGCCTTCTGTGGTTTTTCTGGTCTTGCAGAGTTCCTCAATGCTGATTACTATAAACCAGGATCAGCAACGATCAACGAAAAGTTTGTTGCAAAAGACGGCCTTTTGTTTGAAATGTACAAAGATGGTGCTGGCAAATATAACAAGTACAAATCCCTTCTGTGTTTCCCTGATAATAAAGATACTGGAAGTAAATTAACTTATAGTCTCGATGGTGGAGGAAGCTTGCTCAATATAGCTCCTTATGCCTTTGATGATGTTAAACGTACACAGACATTGTATATTAGTAATTGCGATGGTTTTGGTATCTCTATTAATAAGTATGCTTTTCAGAATAGTTCCATCTGTTTTTTAAATCTCCCTTCTGTCTTTGTTAACAATATTGGTTCTTATGCGTTTGCTAATTCGGGATTGGTGAGATTAGATTTAGGTACACATGCATATGATGGAGGAAAGCTTTGTAATATAGAAGGAAATGCCTTTTATAATTCAAGTATTAAGGAGATAGACTTGCCTAACAATAAAATTCATGAGTATATGTCGATCCGTCTTGAAGACTATGCCATGGCAAATTGTCCCTATTTGCAACAAGTAAATTTCCCTAAATACACTTCCAATCCAGGAGCAGGATTGACTCCTTTAGGCAAATATGCTTTTTACAATTGTCCTTCTTTAGAGAGCGTTGACTTTACTGGAGCAACACCAAGTTCTGGAAATTATGGTGTTCTGCCAGAGGGGCTGTTTAAGGACTGTAAAGGTCTGAAAAATGTAAAATTTGATGATAACAAGATTACCGAGATAGGCGACGAGGCTTTTAGCAATTGCAACTTGCAGAGCTGGGTTTTCAAGAATCAATCTACCAGCTTGAAGACAATAGGAAAATATGCATTTGCCAGATCCCTCAACGGTAAGTCTAATAATTTCGGTACAACCTTCGATTGTAAGAATTTCAAGGCTTTGACCTCCATAGGTGAGGGTGCTTTTCTTGCATGCAATATTTCTACAGAGAATGTATCTTTTTATTCAGAAAATGGCACGTCCAATCTTAGGACGATAGGTGCCTTCGCTTTCAATATAAATGGTTTTAAAACAATAACCATCCCAGAAGGCGTAACGGTGATTGGCAAATATGCCTTTCAGGGAAATCATACCCTTGAGACAATTAATCTGCCAAAAACCTTAGAGAAATTCGAATGGGCAGACAACCGTAATCCACAAGATTTTACAGCGGTATTTTCACCAGATACCCATAAAAGATTTGAATATAGTAATGGTTGTAACAACTTATGTCGTATAGTGCTCCGTAATGGCACAAATTATGAGACTTCCGACCGTGGACTGTTGTATGACAAGCGTACAATGGAGTTGATTCATTGTCCTGAGAATTTCAAGTATGCGACCACTAAAGGCTATGAATACCTCAATGTAAAAGGCTTGGTGGTGGAGAACGAGGTGAAGGGCATTAAGAGTCTTGGCCCTTATTGTTTTGATAATTCAGTCTTGGAGAAAGTGGTACTTCCTTCCACTCTTGAAAAAATCGGTGTCGGGGCATTCAGGTATGCTGCCGTAAACAGCCTTACCATACCAGCCAAAGTTACTTCTATAGGCTCGTATCTTTTAGGAGGTGGTGGCAATATGAGTAGAGACGGTGTCGATTTGTTCATGATGCCACTCAAGGCACCTACTTTCATCCCTGATGCAATAGGCCATACTGGTTTGGGACTTCCTTGTAATGTCTACATCAAGAAGACTGCTTACCAAAATAATTATTACGGTAAAAAATGGAGCGAAGGCATGAAGTCATTCGGTTATAAGATTCCGGTTCCTGTGAGCAAGAAGAATCAGTTTTTCTCCATCTGTCGAGACTTTGATGCCAACTTCAGTGGAACCAATCTTGCAGCCTATGCAGTAACGAAATACAAGGATGGCAGCAACGGAAATAATGCCTTAGGGGTTACATTCAACCGTTATGTTCCATCTCGTATTGGTGCCAACAAAGACAAATATGTGGGAGCTATCGTGAGAATATATAGTGTGAAGGGTGACGATAATTATGTAGAAGATGGAAATTACTATTGTATCGGTGAGCATGATTTCTCGCATAATTCTCCAGTGACCAACGAAGACTTGATAGGAGTAGAAGGTGAGAAAAACTGGCTCGTAGGATGCCCAATACCTACTTATGTAAGCCCCACCAATAGTAAAGGGGAACGCAAGCCCATGTACGCTCTCAAGTATAGAGAAGACATAGGAGTGAGCCGTTTTGCAATATACGTTTCAAATGGTGTCGTACCGATGAACAAAGCCTACCTCGACTTGACTAATCATCCTTATGGTGGCAGTTCTGCAGCCAAGGAGCTCAGTTTGGTATTCGAAGACGAGAGCGAAACCACAGGTATCGAAGATAGCCCTATCGTAGATATTGATGCTCAGCAGAATGCAGATCGTGCACCATATTATACCCTGAATGGTACAAAGGTAGATCGTCCTACCACCAAGGGTATTTACATCCACAATGGCAAGAAGATCGTTATAAGATAATCGTTCATTCTTGGTTATTCAACAGTATTATAATAAAGATATTTTAAAGAACATATTGATGAAAAAGAAATACGTAAAGCCTACTACCAAGGTAGTGGGTATAGACACAGAAGAATCCTTGTTGTTAGCAATCTCAGGCACAACAACTCCTGAAAAAACAGAAGCAAAGCCTTTCGAATTTGGTGAAGACGACGAAGAGTCTTTTGATCAGTTTTCAGAGTCTTGGGATGCTTGGGACTAATCTTTCTGTTTCATGTAATTTAGCATCTTTACTTGAAGAATCTTTTCAGGATTAGTATTCGAAACCTTATGGTATAGCGATACCATCCATCTATAATCACAGCGATCATCCATAGCGATGGTCGCTGTTTTTTTGTACGCTCGGCATGAACCTCATATTGATTATGTTTATACAAATGCGAAGATAATTAAAATATACGAATGTTGTTCTTGGGAGACTCTTTTTTTATGAAATGTTAGGAATAGAAAGCCTTAATTGCCCTTCCAAGTTCCGCCTTTGCCACTTCCGCAATCTTCTTAGCCTCCACATAGCAATCATCTATCTCTTCGTATGTGTAGGCATTTCTTGCTTCAATGATACTTTCTGTTGCAACCTCTTCGAGCATTTCGAAGACGATTTGCTCATTATTTTTATCTTTCATATCTCTTCTGTTTCTTTTGTTCGAGGACAACCCAAGTGCCAGCATTGTCTTTTCCTTCATGTCTGATAATGCCAGCTTTTTGCATTGCCGATAAGTCTCGTTCGATAGTTCTAGAAGTCACCGACAAAGTCTCCGACATTTGTTTGGCGGTAACTGTAGGGTTTGAACTAATTATATTTTTTATAATAGTTTGGCGTTCAGATAGTTTGAACTCCGACACGTCTCCGACATTTCTTCCGATATTTTCTCCGACATTACCGCTATTTTCTCGTTCTTGTATGATTTCATCCACCGTCTTACGTTGTATTACCGCCATCACGCCACCACATTCTTCTTCTATCGTTGGCAATGGGAGCTTGGCTTTTTCGAACTCTTCGGCAATCTTCTTGAATCCACGTCCCCATGATTCCACAAAGCCAGCTTTGTAGAATGCTTTGGCGATGTTATGGTTTCTAGGGAAGGAAGAGTGCTTTTGCAACAGCTTGGCTGGTGTCAGCTCTTTTGGCAATAGGCCATAGTTCCACAATTCGATGCTTTTGTCATAGATGCGCATCTGAATGGCAGGACCAGTATAATCCTTGTGTGAGATGGCATTATATATGTTCTGACTTTCACTTTGCATGACTTTCTTTAATTTATTGACAAATATAGTGTAAAGTTTTGTATGTGTCAACTTTTGAAATATATTTTTAGCTTATTTTAGTACAAAAAAGCCTTGTATTGTAGTTAATTGCGATAAAGGCTATAGAAATAAAGATTGCTCATTTATTTTTGGGAGATTTATTTGTGTGTTTGCGTTTTTCTTTGTAATTTCGCACGGGAATCTAATATAATATTAAAATAAGGAGATAAAGATATGGGGAATTTGAAAACTTGGATGGTTTGTGGCTTGATGTTGCTGCCATCGCTCGGCAAGGCACAATCGGGCTTGATAGGAAACTGGCAAGGACAGTTGAAGGTGGGAATGACTTCATTAAACTTAGTGTTTCATGTCTGTGGGGATAAGTCTGTTACCATGGATAGTCCCGACCAGGGCGCATACGGTATTCCAACTGCTGTGAATTATCTTTCAGCCGATTCTGTAAATATCAAGATGGATGCTTTGAAGGCGGTGTATGCAGGAAAGTTGAAGGATGATGGCAAGTTGAATGGCGTGTTTACCCAAGGCGGTTTTCCTTTTGCGTTGGAATTAACGAAAGGGGAGTTGACCAATAAGGTAATCCAAACGATCATGGCTCGCCGCTCCGTCCGCAAGTATCTCGACAAGCCTGTGGAGCATGAGAAACTGGCGTTGATAGCCAAGTGTGGCATCCATGCGCCTAATGCGATGAACCAGCAGACTTGGGCTGTGAGGGTGGTGGAAAATCCTGACTTCATCAAGGGTACCACGGAGATATTCAAGAAGGAAAATCCTGAGCAGGTGAAGCGTGATGCCAACTTCAAGAATATGTATCGCAATGCCCCCAACATCATCGTCGTGGCTTGTCCGAAGGATGATCATTATGCCACGCTGAATGTCGGATTGATGGGAGAGAACATGATGCTTGCCGCCCAGTCACTAGGGCTTGGCACTTGTTGCCTGGGCAGTGCCGCCATGTTCCTTCAGCGCAGCGAGGCATACAAGCCATTCATCGCTCAGCTCCGTCTTCCTGAAGGCTATGAAATCAGCTACATCCTCGCTGTCGGTTATCCTGATGAGACTCCAGCGGCGAAGCCAAGGGATGACAGCAAGGTGGAATATATCAAGTAAATTTCAAGACTTCCTTCTTCCACCTGATGAAGAGCTGTAATTGGATAAACAATGGAAGGCATTCTGCCAGTTGAAGAAACAAAAAATAGGAGATAAGCAGCAACCTCTTGCTTCTTATCTCCTATTATTATTTTATCTCTTTATCTCGCAGAAATCTGATTCATGAAATCCGATTGACTCGAATAAGAATCTGCGTTGTCGGCGAAATCTGCGAGAGAAAACCATTTATGCCTTGAAGCTCTCCAAGTCCTCTGCCTTGAAGTTCTGGATATATGCAGAATGACCGAGGACTTCCTCCTCTGCCATGCGAACATATACGTTGGCGCTCTTCTGGAACATCTCTGGTGCCTTAGTGGCATCGTCGAGGATGAGAAGAGACATGATGATGTCACCAGTCATGTTGTAGAGACGGCGAGCCAAGAAGTCGTGAACTGCCTGGTCGTTAGCCTCCTTCACCTTGTTGATGGCAGCCTCGTAAAGCTCAACGAGCTTGCCTACACGCTCCTTCAATGCCTTCAAGTCGTCGCTTACCTCGCTCTCCATCATCTCCTTGATGATGCCAAGGTATGTACCGTTGGTGATGTAACGGATGGCTGCAACTACCTGCAACTGGGTCGTACCCTCGTAGATAGAGAAGATACGAGCGTCGCGGAACAAACGCTGGCTCTTGTACTCCATGATGAAACCTGAACCACCGTGGATGCTGATGGCATCGTAAGCATTCTGGTTGGCATACTCTGAGTTCATACCCTTAGCTAATGGAGTGAAAGCATCGGCAAGACGAGTGTATTTCTTCATCTCCTGACGCTCCTCTGGAGTCAACTTGGTATCACGGGCGATGTCTTCCAATGCCTTGTAGATGTCAACGTAGCGAGCGCAGCAGTAGAGGAGGGAACGACCTGCATCCAACTTCGCCTTCATTCTAGAAAGCATGTCATAAACTGCTGGGAAGTTGATGATCTTCTCACCAAACTGAGCACGCTCCTTAGCGTATGCCAAACCCTTATTGTAAGCTTCCTGCTCTACACCGACACTCTGAGCGGCGATACCGAGACGAGCACCGTTCATCAATGCCATCACGTACTTGATCAAACCGAGGCGAGTGCTACCGCAAAGCTCTGCCTTGGCATTCTTGTAAACCAACTCGCAAGTAGGAGAACCATGAATACCAAGCTTGTTTTCGATGTGACGAACGGTTACGCCACCATCACGCTTGTCGTAGATGAACATAGAGAGACCACGACCGTCCTTGGTGCCTTCCTCAGAACGAGCCAAAACCAAGTGGATGTCTGAGTCACCATTGGTGATGAAACGCTTCACGCCATTCAAACGCCATGTGCCATCGGCATCCTGTGTAGCCTTGAGCATCACACGCTGCAAGTCAGAACCTGCATCAGGCTCAGTCAAGTCCATACTCATGGTCTCGCCAGCGCAAATGCGAGGGATGTACTTCTGGCGTTGCTCCTCTGAACCAAACTCATAGAGAGTATCGATACAGCTCTGGAGTGACCAGATGTTCTGGAAACCAGCATCGGCGGCAGAGATAATCTCTGAAGCCATGGAGAACACAGCGTTAGGCAAGTTCAAACCACCATAACGGCGAGGCATTGACAAGCCCCAGAGACCAGCCTTGCGGGTAGCCTCCAAGTTCTCGAAAGTCTTGCTAGCATAAATCATGCGACCGTTCTCCAAGTGAGGACCTTCCTGGTCAACGCTCTCAGAGTTTGGCTCGATGATGTTACCAGCCACGTCGCCAGTAATATCAAGCAATCGCTTGTAGTTCTCGATGGCATCCTCGTAGTTGACAGGTGCATCTTCAAACTGGTCTTTTTCTGCGTAGTTGCGCTCCTTCAAGTCAACAACACGCTTCATCAATGGGTGATTGAGATGAAATTCAATCTCAGGATGATCACTATAGTAATTAGCCATTTTGCTTTTCTTTATATATAAATAATGTGATGGGTACTACAAGTGCTTACTTCGAGTTCTGCTTGTAGTACTTGATGAGCTTAGGTACAACTTCCTCTACGGTACCATTGATCACGTAGTCGGCAATCTTGTTGATTGGAGCATCTGGATCGCTGTTGATAGAGATGATGATACCTGAATCCTGCATACCGGCGATGTGCTGGATCTGACCAGAGATACCGCAAGCGATATATACCTTAGGATGAACGGTAACACCCGTCTGACCAATCTGACGGTCGTGATCCACCCAACCAGCGTCAACGGCAGCACGAGAAGCACCTACCTCACCATGGAGCAAGTGAGCCAACTCGAAGAGCTGGTCAAAGCCTTCCTTGCTACCTACACCGTAACCACCGGCAACAACGATAGGAGAACCCTTCAAGTTGTGCTTGGCAGCCTCTACGTGGTGGTCGAGTACCTTCACTACGAAGTCCTCGGCAGGAACATACTTGCTCACCTCAGGATAAACCACTTCCTTCTTGCACTCACCCTCGTAGATGTGCTTCTGCATCACACCAGAACGAACGGTAGCCATCTGTGGACGGTGCTCTGGATTGACGATGGTAGCCACGATGTTACCACCGAAGGCAGGACGAATCTGGTAGAGCAAACCATCATAGTGCTTGCCACTCTTCTTGTCGTCGTAATCACCAATCTCAAGCTCTGTACAGTCGGCTGTCAAACCACTGGTCAATGAAGAAGAAACACGAGGACCGAGGTCACGACCGATCACGGTGGCGCCCATCAGGGCAATCTGTGGATTCTCCTCCTTGAAGAGGTTGACGAGAATGTCAGTATGAGGAGCTGAAGTGTATGGGAACAAACCCTCAGCATCGAAAACAAATAACTTATCTACACCATAAGGGAGGATTTGGTCTTCCACCTTACCCTTGATGCCAGTACCGGCAACGATGGCATGAAGCTCCACGCCCTGCTGGTTGGCGAGCTTACGACCCTTGGTGAGCAATTCTTGAGATACCTCGGCAACGGTTGTGCCTTCTACCTCGCAATATACAAATACGTTGTTCATAATTTCTTTCAAAAATTCAGATTGGGATTATCCAATAATACTTTCGTCCAACAATTCCTTTACCAAGCTGTCGATGTCCTCATCGCTGCCTGTCAAGGTCTTGCTCTCCTTAGCCTGGAACACGATGTTCTTCACAGCTTTCACCTTGGTTGGTGAGCCGCTCAAACCACATTGTGCAGGGTCGCCGTCAACATCAGCCACGCTCCACTGGTTCAGTGTCAAGTATGGGCGCTCCTCATAGAGCTTAGCCCAAGGCTCGTCACCCTTGCGCTCCATAGGGCAAGTAGCGTATTTGTACTTCATCACGAGTTTCACGTTGCAAGGACGGCATGGGGCTGCACTTCCGTTGACAGTGATGACCACTGGCAATGGAGCCTCTACAGTCTCTACACCACCGTCGATATGGCGACGGATAGTAGCCTTGCCATTCTCCACCTTGAGGATTTCCTCGGCGTAGGTTACCTGGTTCAATCCCAACTTCTGAGCCACCTGTGGACCTACCTGTGCGGTATCACCATCGATAGCCTGGCGACCACCGATTACGATATCCACGTCACCAATCTTCTTGATACCCGTAGCGAGGGCGTAAGAAGTAGCCAAGGTATCAGCACCAGCAAAGAGGCGGTCGGTGAGCAACCATCCGGTATCGGCACCACGATAAAGACCCTGTCGAATCACCTCGCCAGCACGTGGAGGACCCATCGTCAAAATACCAACTGTAGAACCTGGATTCTGCTCCTTCAGACGAAGAGCCTGCTCCAATGCGTTCAAATCTTCAGGATTGAAGATAGCAGGAAGAGCTGCACGATTGACAGTGCCTTCGGCAGTCATCGCGTCCTTACCCACATTTCTTGTGTCAGGTACTTGCTTGGCAAGTACTACGATTTTTAAACTCATATTAATTATTGGTTATTGTTATAATATTCTAAGTTTGTTAGTGCTCGGTGCTCAAGTTGTCCTCTGCAAGTTCGTGTAATTCGGACTTTCATTGTCCAATTTGGGACAAACACAGCCGCAAAAGTACCATTTTTTTGTCTTTTACCCAAATATTTCGGCATAAAATAGCACATTTTAGGAATGTTTGTGCGCAAAAGTGAATATTTGTGCAAGATTTTCTTGTGAGATTAGAATAAAAATTGTAGTTTTGTAGGCGAAAGAAACAAATTCTCATGAAGAGAATTTGCCAAATCAATAAGAAGCTTAAAAACAAACGATGAAAAAAGTATTTGTAAGTGGCTGCTACGACCTTCTGCATAGTGGTCATGTGGAATTTTTCCGCCAAGCATCCCAGTATGGAGACCTTTACGTCGGTATCGGCTCCGATGAGACCATCCTTGGCTATAAGCACCATAAGACTTTCTACCCTGAGCAGGAACGTCTTTTCATGGTGAAATCTATCCGTTATGTCAAGGATGCCTTCATCAACCAAGGAAGCGGCATCATGGACTTCGTGCCAACGATAGATATTGTGAAACCAGACATCTTTGTGGTCAATGCCGATGGCAGCAGCGAGACCAAGCGCAAGTTCTGCGAGGAGCGTGGCATCGAGTATGTGGTGTTGGAGCGCACTCCTGCCGAGGGATTGACGGCTCGCTCTAGCACCGACATCAAGGACTCTACCTGCCAACTGCCTACTCGTCTCGACTTGGCGGGTACTTGGATCGACCAACCATACGTGAGCTGTTTTGCACCGGGCTGGGCGATCACCATGTCGCTCGTGCCTACCTTCGAGGTGCGTGAGCGTTGTGGACTTTCCACTTCCACTCGCAATATGATCAAGAAGATATGGCCCGTGAAGTTGCCTGACATGAATCCGGAGATTCTCGCCAAGCTCGTGTTCTGTTTTGAGAACGACCCAGAGCGCAGCGATGGCATCGTGAGCGGTGCGCAAGATAGCATCGGTATCTGTATGCCGGGACTCTGCCGTCATTATTACAACAATCGTTTCTGGCCAGAGAAGTTTGAGACTTGCAACGATGACGAGGTGCTCGACTGGTTGGAGTGCCATCTCTGCATGATTCCGATGGAGCCTCGCCGCCCAGGTTGTTCTGTGGTGGATGGCAAGGACATCACCGAGCCAAAGGTGAAGGCATTGGCGAAGGCTGCCGACGACTGTTGGAATGCCATCCTCGCCAAGGATTTCGAGGCGTTCGCTTCCGCCTTCAAGGCTTCGTTCGATGCCCAGGTAGCGATGTTCCCAGCCATGATTCAAGGTTGCGTGCAAGGCTTCATCGACGAGTATTCCATGTTGCCTGAGGTGCATGCTTGGAAGATGCCAGGAGCCGGTGGCGGTGGCTATCTCGTGCTGGTAGTGGATGACGTGAAGGCGTTCCGTGAGAAGCATCCGGAGGCCATCGAATTGACGATTAGAAGAAAATAATGAAGATAGAATCTAGGAGTCTTTGTCTTGATAAGACTCTTAGATTTTCATAGTATAAATGATATGAGTAAGATAGTAGATAAGAAATATCTCTTTTCTTTCTCCTTGGTAGCCTCCTTGTTCTTCTTTTGGGGATTCGCCCATAGCATCCTCGACATCTTGAACAAGCATTTCCAGGACGCCTTGGTTATCTCCAAGTGGCGTTCGGCATTGGTGCAGGCGATGGTGTATGGTGGTTATTTCATCATGGCGTTGCCTGCTGGAGCCATCATCCGCAAGTGGGGCTACAAGGTGGGAGTCATCACGGGCTTGATGCTCTATGGCATCGGAGCCTTGCTCTTCATTCCGGGCGAGAGCCTGATGTCGTTTGAGTTCTTCTTGGCTTGCCTCTTCGTGATAGGTTGCGGATTGACTTGTCTGGAGACGGCGGCTAATCCTTATGTGGCTGTGCTCGGCGATGAGGCGACAGCCCCTTCACGATTGAATCTTGCCCAGTCGCTCAATGGCTTGGGATGGATTGTCGGTCCACTCGTGGGAGGACTCGTGGTCTTCAGTGGCGAGGATGGCAATAGCGGTTCGGTCTCTTTGCCATACGCCGTCATTGGTGTCATCGTGCTGATTGTCGCCTTTGTCTTCTCTCGCATCCAGTTGCCTGAGATAGTGGAACAACAACAAACTCCTATATATAATAAGGTGGAGCCATCCTTGTGGCATTCCTCCGTCTTTGTCTTCGGTTTGGTCGCTCTCTTCTTCTATGTGGCAGCACAGACGGGCATCAATAGTTTCTTCATCAACTATGTGACGGAGAAGGTGCCAACGGTATCTTCCAGAACAGCAGCCTTGTTGCTATCCTTTGGCGGCATGGGCTTGTTTTTCGTGGGCAGACTATTGGGCAGTTGGCTGATGAATCGCATCCAGGCGAGCAAGGTGCTCTTGGCATGTGCCATCGGTGGCATCCTCTGCATGGCATACGTGATTTTGGGTTCAGGCATCTCGGCGTTGGTGGCATTGGTGCTCACCTATCTTTGTGAGGCGACCATGTTCCCTACGATCTTTGCCTTGTCGCTCAATGGCTTGGGCATCAACGAGACAAAGCGAGGTTCCTCCTTCCTCATCATGAGTATCGTGGGAGGAGCCATCGCCCCAGTGTTGATGGGTGTGATAGGCGAGACCAACATGGCCATCGGCTTCATCATCCCGCTCATCTGCTTCATCGTCATCGCCTTGTTTGCTTGCAAGCTGCTGAGATAAAATCAGCTAAGCAGGCTTTATCGTGTGTCTTATTCAAAACTCTTCAGGCGAGCGATGTACTTGCCTAGGATGTCGAACTCGATGTTCACCGTGGTGCCTACCTCGATGTTGCAGAAGTTGGTGTTCTGACGGGTGTAAGGGATGATGGCGACGGTGAAGGTGTTGTCGGTAGGTTCGCAAACGGTGAGTGATACGCCATTCACGGTGACGCTGCCCTTATCGACGGTGAAGTAACCCTTGCGAGCCATCTCCTTGTTCAACTCATATTCGAAGGTGAAATAGGTGGAGCCATCGGCATCCTTCATGGCGATGCACTTGGCGGTCTCATCCACGTGGCCCTGCACGATGTGACCATCCAGTCTGCCGTTCATCACCATCGAGCGCTCCACGTTCACCTTGTCGCCCACCTGGAGCAAGCCTAGGTTGCTGCGGTCGAGAGTTTCCTTCATCGCCGTTACGGTGTAGGTGCCGTCCTTGATTTCCACCACGGTGAGGCACACGCCATTGTGGGCAACGCTCTGGTCGATGCTGAGTTCATCTACGAAAGAACAAGACAGGGTGAAGTCGATGTTCTCTTTATCATGCTTGATAGCCACGACGGTGGCCATCTCTTCTACGATTCCACTAAACATATTATTCTCTATTAATGATTTGGCTGCAAAGTTATGAAATTTGCGTCAAGTCACCAAACAATTTAAATCACTTTCACCCTTTTCTTTCCTTTTCTTCCATCCACCACAATCTTTTCGAATATAATCGCTGGGTCGTGAGGTGTGAGTGTGAGTGTGTGGATGCCGTCTGACAATGCAGGCAACTCCAGCTCAATCACCTTGTCGATGATACGAGTGGCGATGGTAGGATAGTAGAGATCGTAGATGTTCTCAGGCTTCTCGTTCAAGTCTTTGTTGAAGTTCACTTGGATAGGCGAAGCACCATCTAGGCTGACACTATACGTGAGACCGCCCTTGTTGAGATAATCGAGGGTCGATTTCGTGATGATGTGGAGGCGAACCTTCTTGGTGTGCAGCTTAAACTTATATGTGATGCTGGCTCCCTTCACGCTTTGGGTGTATGGCATCAAAGTCATGCCGGCAAGGCTCTTGCCCATGAATGGAATCTTCGTCCACTTCGCTTCTGCATCGGTCTTGCTGAAGAAATATGGAGCCTCGATGCTGACCACGCCGTTTTCATCTGCGATGACGTTGCCGCCTTCATCAGCCTTCTCTATGCGATGGAGTGGAGGACAGGTGTCTTTCTCGAAATCATCGTTCCAAGAGGTATAACCGATGTGCTTCTGGGTCATCATGCCATTCCATTTGCCATTCGACATCTTGTGATTGTAGAAGTCGCAAAGCTCGGCATCTCGCTTGAAGAGACGCTCGCATTCGTCTGCCCACTCATTGGCTAGTGGGTTGCCTTGCTCATAGTACTTGTGGTTCTGGGCTTGGGCGAAGTACATCTGATGCAAGTTGCTCATCACCTCGACTGGGAAGAGGATGAGTTGGCGATAGGCATCGTGGTAAGCGGTAGGAAGAGAGTTGTATTGACGAAGGGCATCAGCCTCCAGTTTGAGATATTGGTTCACCACCTCCTGCCATTCTCCGCTCTCTAGGTCGTAGGTGTTCTTGTCGAGCATCTCGGCGGTGCAACGACCATTGTACTTGCAGACGAGGTTGAGGATGCGGGCTGCCTCCTCAGCTTGAGATTTCCCGAAGTTCTCATTGCCAACTTGCTTCGCTCCACCAAACTGCTGCATACAGAAGTCACGGGTGTGGTCGGTGATATGCTCCACGGAGTATTTGTGAGGATTCCACGCCATGTCCATGAATTGGCTGATAGGATATTCCATTGGTTTTAGGTCGCCCACGTTGAGAATCCAAAGGCGGTCGATGCCGTTCTCGTAGGCGAGGGTGAGCTGTTCCCATGGGTTCTGCACAGGTGTGACGTTGAGGAACTTGGTGTTGCGAGGAGCACCTACGTAATCGACATGATAGTATAAGCCCCAACCGCCCTTGTGCTTGCGTTCCTGAGCATTGGGCACTCGGCGCACATCGCCCCAGTTGTCATCACATAACAGGAGTGTCACGTCGTCAGGAACCTTCATTCCCTTGTCGTAATAATCCAACACCTCTTTATATAAAGCCCAAACCTGTGGTGTCTCGCTTGCTTTCTTGCCGGTGACGTCAGAGATGATTTGGCGTTGGTCTGCGATGATTTGCTGCATCAGTTGGGTGTCGGCATCCTCGCTCATAGCCTCGTCTCCATCGCCACGCATGCCGATGGTTACGATTTGTTCGGTACCCTTCATGCGTTCGATTCCCTCACGGAAGAACTTTTGCAAACCTTGCTTGTTCTTCTGATAGTTCCAAGCACCCCATCCCTCACGATTGCGTGCGTATTCCTGGTGGTTGCGAGCCATCGGCTCATGGTGGGAGGTTCCCATCACGATGCCCATCTCGTCGGCGGTCTTCTCGTTCTCAGGGTCGTCGGCATAGAAAGCCCATCCCCACATGGCAGGCCACATCATGTTGCCTCGCAAGCGGAGCACCAGTTCGAATACTCGCTGGTAGAATCGGTGGTCGCCATATTCCGTGCCGTAGGTGTTCTTCACCCAAGACGTGAGGCAAGGAGCCTCGTCGTTGAGGAAGATGCCACGATAGCGCACGGCTGGTTCGCCATCTGTGTAGATGCCTTTGTTGACGAAGATGGAGTCGTGGTGTTCGATAGGCACGTCAGCCCAGTCGTACCAAGGCGATACGCCCATCTGCTGAGAGAGCTCGTAGATGCCATAGATGGTGCCACGGCGATCGCTTCCGGCAATGACCAGTTGACCATCGATGAGGGTGATGATAAATTTCTCGTGCTTGCCTTGGAGTAGTTTGGCATTGATGCGATGCTGTTTGATGAGGCGGTCGATGGCTGCGGAGTGACCGATGGTACCTACGAGGATATTGGCTTTGGGGGCATTTCCCTTGCTCGATGTGGAGGTGCTCCCTTTGCTCGATGTGGTGAAGTCGGTGATGATGGAGGCAGGGCTGCCACTCACTTTCTGTATGTCCTTGATGAGGGCTTGAACGGCATAGCTCACCCCTCTGCAATCGTTATTGTCGAGGTAAATTTGTACCCGGTTGTCGGCATTGAGGAGCAGGTCGCCTTGGTGGAAGGAGACAAACTTGTCGGCAGCGGAGAGGCTGAGCGATGAGAGCAAAGCCATACCGAGGAAAACACTCTTCTTGATGTTGTTCAGGCCAATCTTCTTGATGTTGTTCAGACTCATAGTTTATTATTTTTAGTAATCGTTGAGGATGAGAAGAAATCTCGGTTGCAAAGGTAGCATAAAAGAATGAGAAACCTACTTTCTGGCGTAACACTTTGTTTTCTTTTTGTTTCTTCAAGAGAAGAAAACGTGATTTTTGGAGTCTTTTCCGTCAAAAACGACAGAATCGGCTAGAATTTCTCCCTTTTCTTTTGTGGGTTCGTTGGAAAATTGTAATTTTGCAATCGGGTGTCATCATACACCTATTTCGCATGATGCGGAAGAATCTATTCAGTCATATAAATCTAACAATCAGAAAAAATGAAGAAGCAATTATCAATGGTTCTATTATCGTTGCTTGCCTTGGCTCCAATGCAAGCGCAGAATCTACAGAAAGGAAATTATGGTTATCTCTATTGCCACATGAGTGACAAGGGGGAATATACAGCTTTCGCCATTTCTCGTGATGGATACAATTATCAAGACATCAATGAGGGCAAGGCGATCTTCGACCCCAAGGAGCATGCTCGTATCGAGGGTGGAACTCGTGATGCCTATATCACCCGTGCCATTGATGGGAAGGGCTACCTGATGGTGACCACCGACATGTGTGTTGCCAAGAGCCACAAGTGGGACAACTATGGCATCGACTTGCTTCGAAGCGATGACTTGATTCATTGGAAGAGCGTCACCTTCGACTTCCGCAATGGTATGGCCAACTTCTGTGATGCAGGCAAGGCGGAGTCGCCTTACAAGAACTGGGAGACCATCAATCGTGTATGGGCCCCTCAGATATTTTGGGACCCAGACTTCGTGTGGGAGAATGGCGAGAAGGGCGGATATATGATTTATTACTCCATGCTCAACCGTCCGGAGGAGAAGTACGACCGCATGTATTATAGTCATGCCGACAAGAGTTTCACCAAGATTACGACCCCTCGCTTGCTTTTCGATTGGGGCTATGCCACCATCGATGCCGACATCAACTATCTGAAGAGCGATGGCTTGTACCACATGCTCATCAAGAAGGAGGGTGGCAAGCGAGGCATCTTCACGGCTACGAGCAAGTACCTGACTCATGGTTGGGGTGCTCCTGTGGATGACGACTATGTGAGCTTCGAGGGCAACAAGATGACTGAGGGCAGCAGCGCCTTCCAGTTGATAGGCGACGATACCTGGCGTGTGGCTTACATCCAGTACAGCGACCATCCTAAGCATTATCGCATCTGCAAGGCCGACAAGTATCTCCGCAATTTCTCCGACCCTGTCGATATCAAGGGCGTGACGGCTCCTCAGCATGGTAGTTTCATGCGCATCACCAAGAAGGAGTACAATCGACTCGTGAAGTGGGATCAGGAGTTGAAAGCTGGGAAGAAATAAAATATAGTCGCTCGAATGCCACGGCATTCGAATAAAAAATCGAATAAAACATCGAGTAAAATAAATAAAAACATTCGAATAAAAAAGAAGCCTGCTTATCCTGTCGGACGAGCAGGCTTCTTTTTTATTCGAGTTTCGTTTTGGGGAATTTTATTCCTCCATAAACTTCTTGGCAGCTCTGAGCTGGTGTTTCATCACGCTCAGGAACTCCTGGCTCTCTTGCAATACGTTGAGATATACTAAGGAGATTTGCATCAAGGTGTTGCCCTTGGTGTGCTGGATGCGGTCGATGTGCTTCTTGCGCACTACGCTCAACTCGTCCTTGCAAGCATCTGCCTCGGCGAGAATCTCACGATAGTTCTCGTATCGGTCGGTCTCTATCTGCTCTGCCGTCATCTTCATCAAGTCGTTGATCTTCTGACGGATTGGCGCAAACTCCTTCACGTACTCCTCAGGCAGAGGGTTGAAGTTGTTATCGACATGCTCCTTGATAGGGTCGAGCATACGACGAAGAGAGTAGATGAACTGCTGGTTGCTGTTGGCACCGAGGTGGAACCAAGTGTTGCGCTCGATGGCAACCTCCATTGGCGAACGTTTCAGTCCGAGCATCTCCTGGCGACGGAACTTCTTCAGCATGTCTTGCTCCTTCTTCAACTCCTTGTTGGCGTGGCGCAAGTCACGAGTGTTCTCATTGGCAAGACCATCCATGATGAGGTTGAACTCCACGAGGGCGAAGTGGCACACGTAGCTCTGGGTGCGAGATACCTGTCGGCGAAGCAACTCCCATACTATCTCTGGGTCGCGAGAGCGCATCATGAGTTGGAAGGTGCTGCCCCTGCTCACTTCCTTCTGCTTCTTGCTATACTGGATGTTGCTGCGGATGAGCATGAAGATGACGAGGGCGATGAAGGCACTCTGAACCACGATGCCTCCGAAGTGCATGGCGAGACATACCACGGCACAAGCGAAGAATGCCACACCAGCGGTGATAAACCATCCACCGATCACGCTCAATACACCCGTAACACGGAACACGGCGCTCTCACGGCTCCAAGCACGGTCGGCGAGCGAAGAACCCATTGCCACCATGAAGGTGACGTAGGTGGTGGAGAGAGGCAACTTTAGGTTGGTACCGATGGTGATGAGCATGGATGCCAACACGAGGTTGACGGCTGCACGAACCACGTCGAAGGCGGCACTCTCCTCCAACTCCACATCGTTCTTGTTGAATCGGCTATTGATCCAGTTTTTCAAGCCCTGAGGCAAGAAGTGGTTGAGCCAAGAGTCGGCGTTCTGGCAGTTGCGTACGATGACACGAGCGGCAGAAGAACTACCAAACATCTCGTCGCCCTCGTCCTGGCGGCTCAAATCCACGGAAGTCTTGATCACGTTCTGAGCCTTCTTGGAGGTAGCCATGGCGATAATCATCACGAAGCCAGCGATGAGCAAGAACACTGGGGCGGTCTTGGCGCTCTCCATCAGTGATGTCATCATGAAGGCATCAGGAGCGGCGCCATTGGCATTCGCCATATAGTCTTGGTAAGAAGAGAGACCAGCGAGAGGCACACCGATGAAGTTGACGAGGTCATTGCCGGCGAAAGCCATCGCCAAGCCGAAGGTACCCATCAAGACGGTGAACTTGAAGATGTTGACGCGGCAGAGGTGGAGGAACTCCATCACGATGGCAGACACCACGAAGGTGACGACGAGGAGCATTCCGATGTTGTCGCTGATATAGTCGCGCCACTCAGCAGGCAGGTAAGGACTCTTGCCCAAGCCCTTCATGAGGATGAAGTAGGAGAGGGCGGTGAAGGCGATGCCACCGAAGATGGCGATGGAGTAGCGGCTGTGCTTCTTATAATTGAAGGTGAATACGACACGAGAGATCCACATCACGATGACGCCGAAGAAGAAGGCGATGGCAACGGATGCGAAGATACCGATGATCACCTCCAATGCCTTGTCGCTATTGAGCAGCACACTGTAGTTGAGGTTTGGGTCGCCCCACATCTTCAAGGTAGAGAGGATGAAGGCACCGCCGAGCAACTCAAACACCAATGACACGGTGGTGGAGGTTGGCATACCGAGCGTGTTGAACACGTCCAGGATGATGACGTCGGTCACCATGACGGCTAGGAAGAGCGTCATCACTTCCTCGAAGGTGAAGTGGTCCGGACTCATGATGCCATGCCGGGCGATGTCCATCATTCCCGATGACATGATGGCTCCTAGAACCACACCGCAGGATGCGATGATCAGCACCGTGCGAAACTTTGCCACCTTGGCACCGATGGCAGATTGCAGGAAGTTGACAGCATCATTGCTGACTCCCACGAAGAGATCAAACACTGCCAGACAGAGCAGGAAGATCACGATACAAAGATAAATCGTACTCATATTTTTTCTTAATATATATTTCTCGGCTGCAAAGGTACGAGGTCTATATTACAAGCGATTTAAACAGATGTTACAATATTGTTAAAGTGAAGATGAAGAGAGTTATGACATCGTTTTGTAACATCCGTGTCACGCAATAGAAACATCTTGTAGCTAATTTTGCACCCGAACTTTAAAGGTAACTACAAAAAATGAAGAAGATGTTCTTGATGGCGGCACTCTTGATGGTGTCGATGGCATCGGTGAATGCCCAGGAAGAGGAAAAGGTGGACAAGACGCCTAAGATAGGCGGTACCATCCGCTCCAAGTATGAATACCAAACCGAGGAAGGGGAGGGCAGATTCGAGGTGCGCACGGCTCGTGTCAACGTATCGGGCAAGGTGACCTCGGCGGTGAGCTACAAGGCTGAGATCGACCTCTGCGACGAGGGCAGCATCAAGATGCTCGATGCCTATACCCGCATCACCCCATGGAAGACCCTCCAGCTGACCATCGGTCAGGAGCGTGTGCCATTCACCATCGATGCGCATCGCTCGCCTCATCAGCAGTACTTCGCCAACCGCTCTTTCATCGCCAAGCAGGTGGGCAATGTGCGTGACGTGGGAGCCGAGGTGGGCTACACCTGGAACGTTGGATTCCCTATCGTGGTGAACGCCGGTATCTTCAATGGCTCAGGCTTGACCCACCAGAAGGACTACTGGACCAAGGGCGTCAACTATTCCGCCAAGGCGCAGTTCCTCTTCCCTAACGTCAACCTCGTGCTGAGCACGCAGAAGGTCAAGCCATCCGATGTCACGGTCACGATGTATGACGCAGGCTTGACGTTCCATCGTGGAGGTTTCATCGCCGAGGCTGAGTACCTCTACAAGCATTACTCCAAGAATGCCTTCCACGATGTCCATGCCTTCGATGGCTTCGTATGCTACGACATCCCTATCGTGGCGAAGAAGTCGTTGGTGAAGAAGGTTTCCCCATTGGCTCGCTACGATTTCATGAGCGACCACAGCGATGGCACTCGCTATGATGCCACCGATGACACTCCAGGCGCACTGAAAATCAATGACTACAAGCGACATCGTGTGACGGGTGGTGTCACCATCAGTCTCGCCAAGCCTTTCATCTCCGACATCCGCATCAACTATGAGAAGTATTTCTATCGCAAGGGTGGTGTGGCAAAGACTTCCGAGAAGGATAAGTTCGTCATCGAATTCATGACGCACTTCTAGGAAGAGAATTACCCCCAAAATCAGCAACGCTTTTAATCGACAGTATATGGGCGTGTCGCAATCTCTTCGGTAAGATTGTGGCACGTTTTTTCGTTTCTTTTGCGAGAAATTGTTACCTTTGCAAATGAAACTAGATGGTTTTCAAATGAAACTAGATGGTTTTCAAATGAAGCAAGATGGTTTTCAAATGAAGCAAGTCAATATGGACCAATAGAAAAGAATGATAAAAATGGAAAAACTGGATCATATCAAGGCGATAGCCTTTGATGCCGACGATACGCTCTGGGCATTGCAAAACTATTTTGAGGGCGTGGAGGACGAGTACTGCGACCTCTTGGCAGACTATGGCAGCAAGGAGGAAATCTCGGCTGCGCTCTTCGAGACGGAGTCGGGCAACATGGCAGACTTGGGCTATGGCGTGAAGGCCTTCATCATCTCGCTGGTGGAGAATGCCATCAAGGTGAGCGAGGGCAAGGCATCCGCTCGATTGATAGGACGCATCGTGGAGGTGGGCAAGTCGTTGCTCCATGTCGATGCCAAGCCTTTGGAGGGCGTGGAGAAGACATTGGCGAAGCTGAGGGAGAGGAAAGCTTCGAATGGCTCGGAAATATCTGATAACCAAGAACCTTCGGAAAACTCAGACGCAAGGACGAGCGATAGAAAGTATCGCTTGGCAGTCTTCACGAAGGGCGAGCTGATGGACCAGGAAAACAAGTTGTGGCGTTCGGGCTTGCAACGATATTTCGATGTGGTGAGCATCGTAAGCAACAAGACGCCTGAGGCATATCGCCATCTCTGCAAGGAGTTGGAGGTGAGTCCGGAGCAACTGGTGATGGTGGGCAACAGCTTCAAGAGCGACATTGCGCCCGCCCTGAAGATAGGAGCCTCCGCCATCCACATCCCGTTCCACACCATTTGGGCGCACGAAAAAACGGAGGAGTTCAACCATGAACGCCTCCGTCGCATCTCCCATTTTGAGGAAATCTTGGAGATATTGTAATCTACATGCAGCTGGTTACTCCCAAGGTAGTGGCAATCGCTGTTAAGATGGAGATGGCAATCTGCAAGATGGTTTTCCAAGTGTCTTTCTTCATAATTGTAGTTTTTTAGTGGTTAATAATTGTAGTTTTTAGTGGTTAATAATAGTTTCGGTGGGAAAGGAAGCCCCTGCTAGGGGGCTATCCTTTAGTACTCCTTGACGTTGTCCGATTCGCTACCGCTAGAGCTGCCGCCACCCTGTCCGGTGTTGTCGCCCTTGTTGCCGCCGCCAGTGGTGCTAGAGTCGCCGCCAGTGGTGCTAGAGCCGCCGCTAGGAGTGCTGCCGCCGTTGTCACCGCTAGGAGTATCACCGCCGTCACCTTCCTCGGTCACTTCACTGCCAAGGGCAGTAATCTTACACATCTTGCGAAGCTCGGTGTTGCTCCAGTTCTTGGTGTTGCGCACGATGAGGTGTACGCCAGTGATGCTGGAAGCGTTCACCTTCTCGGCGTTGTCCTCACCACGAGAGGTCATGCCGATGGAGAAGAGACCCAGGTCGGCGAAGCGTACGCTCTTGCCATCGAGGATGAGTTCCTGGAGGCAGTCGAGGGTGTCCATCAGAACACCATGTACGGTGCCACGAGAGTAAGGCGAGTTGTGCTCTGAGATGTGGGTTACGAAGTCCTCGAACTCCATGGTTCGGTCTTGCACTGCGGTGGCATAAAATTTCTTCTTGCCAGCATCCTTGCCTACCTGAGGAGTGCGGCTTACCTTACGGTACTTCAATGTTCCTTTCTTTGCCATAACATATTAGTCTTTAAAGGGTTAGTGAAATAATTGTTTCTTCCTTGATTACGGTTGCAAAGGTACGACATTTTTTCCGTACCACCAAATTTCAGCGTGTGATAAGGGTCGATTTTCAGCAAGTGGGCTTTTTCTAAATCTTAAATCATATTTTTCTTGCACGCTACCCATAGTTTTAGTCCTCGCAAGTCATAGTCTCATAGAAGCCCATCTTTTGTTTTTACATCCCCCCATCTAAACTTATTCAGAGATATGATGTACCGATTTAGGGTAAAGAAGCGATGACAATGACAATTACAGTTCGATTTTCCGCAAGTTGAAATTCCTCAATTCTTAATTCTTAATTATAAATTATTAATTATCATGGAGATAGTAGTAAGACGCATAGCTAAGAAGAAAACCTATACGATAGGTCGCCTCTACATCCTGGAGGATGGGGAGGTGGAACGCAGGGTGGGTCCAGGCAAGCATCAGGAGGACAAGCGCATCATCCGCCACGACTTCGATACTGGGAAACTTGATGAGACTCATTACTTCTGCGATACGCTGGAACCTACTTGGCGCAACCTCCTGGGCATCGAACTCTCGCCCCAGGAGGTGGACGCAAGATACAGCCGAAAGTCGGGCGAGAAGGCACGCAAGGTGCCTGGCAAGACGGCGATACCTGAGGGAACTTATCCCGTGGTGGTGTCGTGGTCGCCTAGGTTCGGGCGATGGTTGCCTTTGGTGCAAGGCGTGCCTGGCTTCGAGGGCATCCGCATCCATTCGGGCAATTTCCCCGATGATACGCAAGGCTGCATCCTCGTGGGCAGCAACAAGGTGGTGGGAATGGTAGTGGATTCTCGCATTTGGCTCAATCAGCTCATAAGGAGAATTCTGGATGCAAGAGAGAGAAAGGAGGAGGCGATCTGGATTACCATCATCTGAATGATTATCATCAGAATGATTACCATCAGAATGATTATCTGAATGATTACCATCAGAATGCCCATCATCTAAAAATACCCCCTTCATTACGAGGCTCAAATCTCGAATGAAGGGGGAAATTTTTATAATTTATAATTTATCATTTACTTCAGCTCTTGCTTCATCTTGTTGGCAGCCTTCATGGCAGCGGCACGAGCGGCGGCATTGGCAGCCTGGGCACTTGCCTTGCGATGGTAGCCCTGGACGTTGCCACGGCTGTCGCGAAGGGCTAGTGAGTCGCCCTTCATATAGACGAAGGAGAGGGTGTCGTAGGTCGTCTTCTCATTGAAGACCACACCATTGAACTCCTGTCTTCCCTTGACGAGGATGAGCTTGCCGTTGTAGGCGTGCCACTCCGTGTATTGAGGTACCTCAGGATATTCCACAGGGCTATCGTCCTCCACCGAGCTATTCGCCATCACGAAGCCTACTGAGCGAGCCTCGCTCATTCGTTTCAGCGTGAAACCATAGTCACGAGGAATCATGTAGGTCTCCACGATGCTGTCGGGCATATTGGCGAGGATGCGAGCCTGCTGGCGCTTGGAGAGGTGGGTGACATCACGCAGATGAGGCATCACCGGATAAGTCCAGGTAGCCTTGAGCTTGTCGAGATCGATCACCATGTCGGCACCATTCTTGTCATCCTTGTCGGTGCAAGGCATCACGCAAATCCAGTCGCCAATCTCGATGTCGCCAAATACCTGATGGTTGCGGGTGGCATCGAGGATGTTGTAACGGATAGGGTCGCCGCCTCCATTGGGAAGCAGGACGACGGCGGTGTCGGAGCAACCCATGCACGCCAATCCATAGATCGCCTTGTCGCCCTTGGCAGGTTTCGACATGCTGATAGGCAGGTTGGTCTTCACCCTCTGTGGCTTCGGACCATGATGGCAAGACAGCATGGCAAGAGATGCCATGGTTATGATTAAAAGAGTCTTAATTTTCATTTTTGTCTTTTTATTTCTTTGGCAAAGGTACAACAAAATGCGATAAATACAAAATAAATCCCAAAAAGATTTTATTCTTTGAGAGAAAAATAGTACTTTTGCACAAAATAACAACAACAACTTTAAAAAGATATCATAAAATGCTGAGCAAGGATAGTAAGATTTATATTGCTGGTCATCATGGATTGGTAGGTTCCGCTATCTGGAACAACTTGAAGAAACGTGGATACAACAACCTCGTGGGCCGTTCTCACAAGGAGTTGGACTTGACTGACCAATATGCCGTACAGAAGTTTTTTGACGAGGAGCGCCCCGACGCAGTCGTATTGGCTGCTGCTTTCGTGGGTGGCATCATGGCCAACTCGCTCTATCGTGCCGACTTCATCATGCAGAACATGAAGATGCAGTGCAATGTGATCAGCAATGCCTACAGCCATGGCGTGAAGAAACTCCTCTTCCTCGGCTCTACCTGCATCTACCCTAAGGATGCGCCCCAGCCTATGAAGGAGGACGTGCTCCTGACTTCTCCGCTGGAATACACCAACGAGGAGTATGCCATCGCCAAGATCGCTGGCTTGAAGATGTGTGAGAGCTACAACTTGCAGTATGGCACCAACTATATCGCCGTGATGCCAACCAACCTCTATGGTCCTAACGACAACTTCCACTTGGAGAACAGCCACGTGATGCCTGCTATGATGCGCAAGATCTACTTGGCGAAACTCATCCACGAGGGCGACTGGAAGAGCATCGAGGTGGATATGAACAAGCGTCCGATCAATCCTACCGACAAGCTCCGTGCCATCATCGGCGAGGGCAACGTGGATGGTAACAACGACCACGAGCGCATCTTGAAGGCACTGGAGTTCTATGGTATATATAATAATAAGGTGGTGCTCTGGGGCACTGGCAAGCCTTTGCGTGAGTTCCTTTGGAGCGAGGACATGGCGGATGCCAGCGTTCACGTGCTCTTGAATGTCGATTTCAAGGACATCATCGGCATCGAGAAGTACTCTTCCGTATTCTATGGTGCCAAGGTGGATGGAGCCGTTGACCGCAACAACTCTGAGGGTCGTGGTGGAGCCATCCCTTCGCTTGGCGAGATACGCAACTGCCACATCAACGTGGGCACAGGCAAGGAGTTGACCATCCGTGAACTCTCCCAGCTCATCGTCAAGACCGTGGGCTTCGAGGGAACCGTGGAGTTTGATGCTGCCAAGCCAGACGGCACACCTAGAAAGCTCATCGACGTGAGCAAGCTTCACTCGCTCGGTTGGACCCACAAGGTGGAGATCGAGGACGGCGTGGAGAAACTCTATGAGTGGTATCAGCAGAGCCTGAAAGAGTAAAAGGGTAAATGAAAGACAAAAGTCTTATTCTAAGATAATAGAAAAATGGAAGTAATCAAGACTGATATAGAAGGAGTATTGGTGATAGAGCCTCGCATCTTCAAGGATGCCAGGGGCTATTTCTTCGAGAGCTTCTCGCAGAGGGAGTTTGACGAGAAGGTGGTGCCTATCTTGGGGCATCAGGTGAATTTCTGCCAGGACAACGAGAGCATGTCGTCCTATGGCGTGATGAGAGGTCTGCATTTCCAGCGTCCACCTTTCACCCAGAGCAAACTGGTGCGTTGCGTGAAGGGTGCGGTGCTCGATGTGGCAGTTGATATCCGCAAGGGTTCGCCTACCTTTGGCAAACACGTGGCGGTGGAACTCACCGAGGACAACCATCGCCAGTTCTTCATCTCTCGTGGCTTCGCCCATGGCTTCGCCGTGCTGAGCGAGACCGCCGTGTTCCAGTACAAGTGTGATGAGTTCTATCACCCAGAGGCAGACGGTGGCATCTCCATCCTCGACGACAGCCTTGGCATCGACTGGAAGATTCCTACCGACCATGCCATCCTGAGCGAGAAGGACACCAAGCACGACTTGCTGAAGGACTTCGATACGCCATTCGACATCAATGTAAGCTTGTACGAATAATTGAACTTCCGTACAACGAAATTTGTATTAAAATCATCAGAGAAAATGAATATACTAGTGACAGGTGCCAACGGTCAGCTCGGCAATGAGATGAGAATCGTTAGCCAAAATACCACAGACCACTATATCTTCACGGATGTCAACCAGGTGGAGGGGCTTGAGACCACTTACCTCGACATCACGGATATGGATGCCATCAGAAAGATGGTGAAGGAGAATGATGTCAATGTCATCGTCAACTGTGCCGCATGGACCAATGTGGATGCTTGTGAGACCGATGAGAAATTGGCGGCGCTCGCCGAGAAACTGAACGCCGATGCCCCTGAGAACCTCGCCCAGGCGATGAAGGAGGTGAACGGATTGCTGGTTCAGATTTCCACCGACTATGTGTTCGGCAAGGAACCCTACAATGTACCTTGCAGTCCGGAGCAGAAGGGCACGCCTACGGGCGTATATGGCACGACCAAGCTGCATGGCGAGCAGAAGATCATCGCCACGGGATGCAAGTATGTCATCATCCGTACGGCTTGGCTGTACTCTGAGTTTGGCAAGAACTTCTGCAAGACGATGCTCAACTTGACCGCCACCAAACCACAGTTGAAGGTGGTGTTCGACCAGTGTGGCACGCCTACCTACGCCCTCGACCTCGCCAATGCCATCGTCACTATATTAAATAAGGTGAAGGAAAGCCAGTCTTCTGCTGACGGCAATGCTTCTTCGGAGGGCAATGCTCCTGCTGGGGCAGATGCTGCCGAGAAATACGTGGGCGTTTATCACTTCTCGAACGAGGGCGTTTGCTCTTGGTACGACTTCACGCAGATGATAGCGAGAATCGCAGGGCACACCGAGTGTGACATCCAGCCATGCTATAGCTCCGAGTTCCCTTCGCCAGTGACTCGTCCGGCTTACTCCGTACTCGACAAGCGCACCATCAAGGAGACTTTCGGCGTGGAAGTGCCTTACTGGATTGACTCGCTGGAGAAATGTATCGCCAATCTGAAGAAGACTTTTTAATTAGTAACAATCAAGACATTTCGAAATATGGCAAAAAGAAATATCGTTATCACAGGCGGTGCGGGCTTCATCGGCTCACACGTTGTTCGCCTCTTCGTGAACAAGTATCCTGAGTACAACATCATCAACCTCGATAAGTTGACCTACGCTGGCAACCTCGCCAACCTGAAGGACATCGAGGACAAGCCAAACTATAAATTCGTGAAGATGGATATCTGCGACTTCGATGCCTTCTATCAGTTGATGCAAGACGAGCACGTGGATGGCATCATCCATCTTGCCGCCGAGAGCCACGTGGATAGAAGCATCAAGGACCCTTTCATCTTCGCACAGACCAATGTGATGGGAACCTTGTCTCTGCTCCAGGCAGCCAAGACCTATTGGGAGAGCCTTCCTGAGGGTTACGAGGGCAAGCGATTCTACCATATCTCTACCGACGAGGTGTATGGCGCCTTGCAGATGACTCACCCAGAGGGCGTGCCAGCTCCATTCACCACCAAGGCTTCGAGCGGCAAGAACCATGAGGCTTATGGCGAGGAGTTCTTCTTGGAGACCACCAAGTACAATCCTCACTCTCCATACTCAGCCTCCAAGGCTAGTTCCGACCACTTCGTGCGTGCTTTCCACGACACCTACGGAATGCCTACCATCGTGACCAACTGTTCCAACAACTATGGTCCATATCAGTTCCCAGAGAAGTTGATTCCTCTCTTCATCAACAACATCCGCCATCGCAAGCCATTGCCAGTGTACGGCAAGGGTGAGAACGTGCGCGACTGGTTGTATGTAGTGGATCATGCCCGTGCCATCG
>ERZ1023666.18-NODE-18-length-89406-cov-31.935322_pt1 | contig 89406 bp, 73 predicted proteins | sample MGYA00380341_ERZ1023666 | MGnify/ENA primary metagenome ERZ1023666 (study PRJEB33179, sample SAMN07448983) | human gut metagenome | biome: Human-gut; feature: Human associated habitat; material: Faeces | host: Homo sapiens | place: India: Bhopal | collected...
GGATTTTAAGTCCCTCGTGTCTACCAATTCCACCATTGCGGCATGGTAAACGTAAAGAATTGGAGCGGAAAACGGGACTCGGACCCGCGACCCCAACCTTGGCAAGGTTGTGCTCTACCAACTGAGCTATTTCCGCGTTAGAATTTGCGAGTGCAAAGATAAGGCTATTTCTCGAATTAGCCAAATCAATTTACATATTTTAAGATAAAAGGGCGTATGTTCTGTGCATAAGCCTCCTTTCTCTTTAGTTTCCCACCGTCAGAATCGTGCCGACACCCCCATAGGATACTCGATAGCGCATCAAGGGTTTGTCTTCTTTGGATAGACCGCCGCTAGTGATGGCTCCTGTTTCCAGGGCATAGGTACGCTTGCATTTGTTGCAGCTGACGGATTGGCGATTGCCCGTCCATTCCAAAGGATAGTTTCTTCCACCATATTGTCTGATACAGTTGGGGCATTGACGATCCCAAGCTACATGACCTTGGAAGTTAGTGCAACCTAGGATGAACCCATTCTTCGTGGCATCCTTGGTGTCATTGCCTGCGCCGATGGCACTGTAGCTGGCATAATTCTCCTTGGCTGTGGTCAGGGCGATGGTTTCGGTCTTGTTCTTGCCATCATTGAGGGTGGAGTAGATTCTCCAAGCGTTGTTGACCTTTCCTGCGCTCACCATGGAATAGGAGCCTTGGTTGAGCAGTGCCGTCTCGATGGAAGAACCTACATGATATTGGGTGTAGAAGATGAAGTAGCAGGGATATTCCGTGCTGATGGTGTTCTCGGCATCGCATGAACTCATCATGCCGCAAGTACCTAGGAGTAGGCACCAACTAAGAAAGAGCACGGCTTTGCTAGCCATGCTCTTCACCTTATTATATATATAGGGAATATTTCTCATTTCAAAAGCTCCTTCTCGGCATTCTCCATGCGCTCGAAGTGGAACTCAGAGAGCGTATGCTCCATCAACTCCTGTATCTTGTCGTTGCAGAGATTGCCGATGCTGCCCTCATGTGTGTGGTGGATATTCTTGTTTGGCTTAAACTCGCCTGCCTCGATTTCCAATCCCACCTTCTTGTAGGCATCACGGAATGGCATGCCGTTGGCGGCAAGCTGGTTCACTTCCTCTACGGAGAACATAGGGTCGTAACGTGGATCGTCCAAGATATGCTCGTTCACCTCCATCTTGTTGATGATGTAAGCTGCCATCTGCAAGCAATCCTTCAACTCGTCGAAGGCTGGGAGGAAGACTTCCTTGATAATCTGAAGGTCACGGAAGTAACCTACAGGCAGGTTGTTCATGATGAGCATCACCTGTTGTGGAAGGCTTTGGAGCTTGTTGCTCTTGGCACGTATCAACTCGAATACGTCTGGGTTCTTCTTGTGAGGCATGATGCTCGAACCGGTGGTACACTCCTTAGGCAACTTGACGAAACCGAAGTTCTGACAGTTGAACATGCAGGCATCGAAAGCCATCTTTGCCAACGTTCCTGCCACGGTAGCCATGGCGAAAGCCACATTGCGCTCCATCTTGCCACGTCCCATCTGTGCATATACCACGTTGTAGTCCATGCTGTCGAAACCGAGCAACTGGGTAGTCATGGTACGGTTGAGAGGGAAACTGCTACCATAGCCTGCCGCACTTCCGAGAGGGTTGCGGTTGGTCATGCGATAAGCTGCCTGCAAGAAAAGCATATCATCTGCAAGGCTCTCAGCATAGGCACCAAACCAAAGTCCGAAGGATGATGGCATCGCAACCTGAAGGTGAGTGTAGCCTGGCATCAAGACATCCTTGTACTGGTTGCTCTTCTGAATCAACTCATCGAAGAGTATCTTGACGGCATCCACGATTTCCTTCAACTCATGGCGAGTGAAGAGTTTCAAGTCAACGAGCACCTGGTCATTGCGAGAGCGACCAGAGTGTATCTTCTTGCCCATGTCGCCCAACTTCTGTGTGAGCATCAACTCCACTTGGGAATGGACATCCTCCACGCCTTCTTCGATGACAAAGTTACCCTTGTCGGCGATGGCGTAGATGTTCTTGAGCTCAGCAAGGAGCTGTGTCAACTCGTCTTTCTCCAACAAGCCGATGCTCTCCAGCATAGTGATGTGCGCCATGCTGCCGAGCACGTCATACTTGGCAAGGTAGAGGTCCAACTCACGGTCACGACCTACGGTAAAACGTTCTATTTCCTTGTTTACTTCAAAGTTCTTTTCCCAAAGTTTGTGTGCCATTCTTAATTATTAATTCTTAATTATTAATAGAATCTAGTCTTCGTATGGAATCATCGCCAAAGCGTCGGCAATCTTTTCGATGCCTTCCTCCAATGGTTTCTTCACCATACCCTTGATAAACATGTTGAGTTCTGCCTTGATGGTCAATTTCATCTTGCAGGAGATGTCGCTGGTAGGGAGCAACTGAATCCAGAAGTTGAATGGGACAGGACTGTTCTCTGTCTCAAACTTGATGGTCTTCGGAAACTCTCTGTCGATGATGCGCATCTTGATTTCTCCTACCATAGGTGCTGAGATGGAGATGCTGTCGCTATCGAATTTCAAGTCCTTGATCTTGTCCATCTGCTCACGCTTGTCGGCAGGAATCTGGTCTTTCACCTGCTCAAACTTGTCCTTGAGACGTTGCAGGTTGTTGAGGTCGCTCAATGTATTGAAAACAGATTCCTGCTTGTGAGGAATCTGTTTGATATTGCTTTCAAATGTGCTTGTACTCATATTTCCAATGCCTATGTCTGCTAATAGGTATTACTTCTTCCAGTTGGCTGGGTCCTTGCGCCACTCGTGGAGCAACTCTACGTCGCTCTGTGCGATGTAACCAGTCTCCAAAGCCTCTGCCACTACGTGCTCGTAGTCGGTCAAAGTCACCAATTTCACGTTGGCATCAGCGAATGCCTTCTCTGCGATAGGGAAGCCATAGGTGTAGCTTGCCACCATACCGATGACCTCATTGCCGTTCTGGCGAAGAGCCTCTACAGCCTTCAGGGAGCTACCGCCGGTAGAAATCAAGTCCTCTACAACGACTACCTTCGCCTTAGGGTCGAGCTGACCCTCGATGAGGTTCTGCATACCATGATCCTTTGGCTTAGAACGAACATATACGAAAGGCAAGTTCAACTCGTCGGCTACCAATGCGCCCTGTGCGATGGCACCAGTGGCAACGCCTGCAACGGCATCAGCCTCTGGGAACTGCTCCAAGATGGCATGAACGAGTTCGAGCTTCACATAGTTGCGGAGTTCTGGGAATGAGAGGGTCTTGCGGTTGTCGCAATAGAAAGGAGACTTCCAACCAGAAGCCCATGTGAAAGGGTCGTTAGGCTGCAATTTGATAGCCTTTACTTTCAATAACTTAGATGCGAATTCTTTCTTCAGTTTGTCCATAATTATAAAAGGATTAAATGGTTCTTTTCTATAATGTCTTTGCAAAGATACGGCAAAACGCAGACAATGCCAAAAATAAGCCCAACTTTTTTAATATTTTATAGTTAGGTGGGGTAGATGTGTAGGGTGATTCGTATAAATATTCAGTTTTTCGCCCATCCGATGCTGAGTACGCTGAAATGGATATTAGGCTCTGCCTCCATCAAAGTCTTACAACAAGCGATGATGGTGGCTCCCGTGGTGCAGACGTCGTCGATGATGAGGAAATGCTTGCCGTCGAGGGAGAGATGGGAGGGAGATTCTTTGGCAGATGAGCAGGCTAGCTCTGTCTTATACTTAGGGGCTAGCTCGAAGACTTGCTCCACATTCTGCTGCCTCTGCCAACGGTTCTTGTGGGTCTGGCTCTCCTTGAAGGAAGTTCTCCTGACGATGTCGGTGTAGATGGGTAGGTGGGTGAGGACAGCGATGCCTTTGGCGATTTCCTCGCTCTGGTTGTAGCCTCTTTCCTTCTGGCGACTTCTAGCCAAGGGGATGGGGATGATGCCATCGATGCCATCGAAAAAGTTGATTCTCATGCCTTCTTGTGCCAAGAGCTTGCCCATGTCGGAGGCAATCTCCGGACGGTTGTTGTATTTCAACTGGTAGAGAACATTGCTGACGAAGGAATGTCCCTTGTAATAGAAGAGGGCGCAAGCCTTCTCGATGGGTATCTGATGCCAAAACATCTTTGCCATCTCGTTGTCGTAAGGCTTCTCCCAAGTGTCGGTACGGGGGAGGTGGAGATTGCAAGAGAGACAGATGCTCTCTTCCTCGCCCACCAATCGGTTGCCGCAGATGGGGCAGAAGCGAGGAAAGAACAAGTCGATGATTTTGGCTAGGATACTTCGTCGCATAGGTCTAGGTCTTCTTCCTTCATTCGGTTGATGCACTTGTGGATGATGTCCATGCTATACCCCCTTCCTAGGGCGAAGCGGATGAGTTTCATGCTTCGCTCATAGTCGTTCTTCGCCTTGATGGTCTTGTACTTGTTCTTCATCAGGGGGAGGAGGGTGTCCATATAGATGTCATCCTCCATCTCGTCGAAGATGGGGTCGGAGATGTCCTTGGAGATATGCTTCAGCCAGAGGGCTTGCTCCACCTTGCGTCGCCCCCACTTGTTGTACTTCACCTTGTCGTTGATGAAGAAACGGGCATATCGCTCGTCATCGATGAACTTCTTTTCGGTGAGGAACTGCATGTTGCGAGCAATGGCATCCTCTGTCAGCTCCCACTTCTTCATCTTGTCGAGCATCTCTTGCGAGCAGTGCTCCGACTGGGTGCAGAGGGTGGTGAGCTTCAGAAGAGCCTGCTGCTCCGTCATAGGCTTCTTCGCGCGTCTGGGGCGGTTGTAACTTTCGTACTCCATATCTTTGTGTCGATTGATTCGTCGTTTTGTGTTGTTTTATTCGCACATGCTAAAAGCGTCTTTCCTGGCTCTTATCATTCTCTTCTTTCCGAAAGAGTCTTCCTTGATTTCCACCTCCTTGTAGTCTTGGTTTTCGAGCATCAGCTTGATGGCATCGGCATAAGAAGGATTGACCTCAAAATAAAGTGTTCCGAAAGGTTTGAGTATGTATCGTCCTATCTTGGCAATGGCACGATAGAAAAGCAAGGGGTCTTCATCTGGTACAAAGAGGGCTATTGATGGTTCGTGGTCAAGCACGTTTTTTGCCATGTCTGCTTTTTCCTTGTTGCAGATGTAGGGAGGATTGCTGACAATCATATCGCATGCTGCCCTGTATTCTTTGATTTGCTCGTCGGATGTTTCATGAAGTTTCTCTACGGATTTCTCCAGTTGGATGACATCCTCTTGGTCGAAGACGATGTTGGGAGCTTTCAACTGTAGGGCATTCTGTTTTGCAAATGAGAGTGCTTTGTCTGAAATGTCGATTCCCATCACTTCACTGTGGGGGATGCTTAGGTTCAGTGTGATGGCGATGCAGCCGGAGCCAGTACAGAAATCGACTATTCTAAGTTCGTAGAGACCTTCGCCTTTCCCCATGTTAGGACGTTTTGTGTCTTGTGTGTGGAGTAATAGTTGGGCTTTTTCCATTTTCTCCTTTTCTGCGTCTATGATCCACTGGCACAGCTCTGCCGTCTCTGGACGGGGAATCAGTACACCTGGCTCCACATGGAAGGTCATTCCCATGAAGTCGGTTTGCCCTAGTACATACTGCACTGGCTCTGCATTTTGCAGTCTTTCGATAATTTCTTCTAGTTTTTTGCCCTCGTCTGCGGATAATTCATTAACTTTGCCGCCAATAATGTCGGTCAACGTCATTCCGTACTTCACTTCGAGTACCAAGCGGACGATAGCTTGTGCTTCGCTTGCCTCATAGAGTGGGGTGAGGGATTGCCAAAGTTCTTGATATGTTTTCATTATTTAGTACTTGTTTATTTTCTTCTTCCATAGTTATACATCAGAATGTCCCAATCTGAATCTTGATGGGCATCACCTCTCGCTCTAGATCCAAACAAAATAGCTTTACTGCCAGAAGGAATGGCAGATTTTGCTGTATTTCTTATTTGCAATATAGTCTTTTCGTTTATAGACATTGGCTTGAATGACTTTTATGTGTTGGCAAAGATAGGCATTTATCCTTAATCTCGCAAATTTTTGGGTTATAATTTTGCCTTTTGGCATTTAATTCGTACCTTAGCGGCGCAAAAAGGAAAATAATATGATGGTAAAGGAAAACGAAAAAATTCAAAAACAAAAAGAGATAGACGAAGTGTATATGCGCCGCTGCTTGCAGTTGGCGAAGAATGGCAGGCAGAATGCCAAGCCCAATCCGATGGTGGGGGCTGTCATCGTGAGCGAGGATGGTCGAATCATCGGTGAGGGATACCATGTGCGCTGTGGCGAGGGGCATGCCGAGGTAAACGCCTTTGCTTCGGTGAAACCTGAGGATGAACACCTCTTGCCGGGGGCAACCATCTATGTGAGCTTGGAACCTTGCTCACATTATGGAAAGACACCGCCTTGCGCCGACTTGGTGGTGAGAAAAGGGGTGCGCCGCTGTGTGTGTGGTTGTGTCGATCCTTTTGCCAAGGTGCAGGGACGTGGCATCCAGAAAATTCGTGAAGCAGGAATCGAGGTGACGGTGGGTGTGCTGGAGAAGGAATGCCTGGAACTCAACAAGCGTTTCATCACTTACAACACCCATCAGCGTCCTTACATCATCCTGAAGTGGGCGCAGACGGCGAATGGATTCCTCGACAATGAGGGCAAGGGCATGGCGATTTCCTCGTCCTTTACCAAGATGCTCTCTCATAAACTTCGTGCCGAGAATGATGCCATCCTCATAGGGAGAATCACGGATGAACGTGACCATAGTCTTCTCAATGTGCGTGACTGGAGTGGCAAGAACCCTATGCGCTTGGTCATCGACCGCCATCATCCTTGCTTCGATGGCTTAGATTTCAGCAAAGGCTCAGAGAATGTGTTGCGCCAAATCATGCAATACCTATATAATAATAAGGTGCAATCGCTGATAGTGGAGGGTGGAGCCATCACTCACCAATCCTTCCTCGATGCTGACCTTTGGGATGAGATACGAGTAGAGACGGCTACAGGTCAGTTTGTGGCAGGTGGCACGAAAGCCCCACAGTTACCGCAAAACGTGCGTCCAATCAGCCATGAGGAGTATGATGGAAACATCATTGACACCTATGAAAGAAGTGAAGAGTGAAGAATTCAATAGCATACAAGGGCGTTAGCCTAATTCTTAATTATTAATTAAATTCCGATGAGCAATAGATTTACATCACGTTTGACTGATAACGATGATTTCAAAAGAGACGAGTTGATACGTAAGATAGAGCATGCCGTGGAGCACATGACGCTCTCCGAGCTAGAGGCTCTGTCGTATGATATGTTTACCAAGGGATATATCACCGACTACTAGGGGAGAATAAAAAAGTCCCGATGTTTTTCGAAAAACATCGGGACTTTTTTATCATTTCCTCGGGACTTTTTCAAAAGCACCATCGTGAGGTGCTTTTGGGGATGTCCTTATTCCGTTGGAAGTTACAACTTGAATTTATAGCCAATGGTCAACTGGAGCACATTGGTATAACCATCGCCATGCTTAGGCACCTTGGTGACACCGATGTTGTAGCGGGCATCCAAGACGATGTTCTGGAACTCGTATGACAAACCTACTGGTACTGCCAAGTCGAAGGTGTTAACTCCTTCTGCGTTGTCCTTGGAAACCATGAACGCAGGTTGGAGACCAGCCTTCAAGGCGAAGTTCTTGGCAACGTAATAGTTCAATGTGACAGGGATGTTCAGATAGCCAGGGTTCCAACTGCTATGGTCGCCCTTGCATCCTTGGAAGGAATAAAGAAGACCACCGGCAACAGCCATCTTGCGATTGAACTGGTGCTGCAACTCTGCACCGAAGGCGCAACCAGCTTTCCAGTCACCGTCACCTACAGTGGATACGTTCAAACCAATCTTAGGTTGGATAGTAGTAGAGCCAACTCTGCTCTGTGCGAAAGTCCCAACGCTAGCTAGTGTGAGGACTGCCATAAGAAATAACTTTTTCATAATCTCTAATTTTAAGTTGTTGATACTGCTCTATTGTGTGTCTCTGAATAGAATCACACCGCAAATATACTAAAAAAGAGTATATGTACTATATATTTTCTTATCTTTAAACGATTTTATACATTAATTAGGAAGTCTTTTGCATGTTTTATGCACTCAAGCTACTTAACTACCGCATTTGTGGACTTTCGCAACTCTTATCCCTTCCTTCCGAAGTCGGCTGGTATCTCGCCCCATTTCTTGGTTTCCCACTTGAAGATAGGGACGGTGATATTGTGGGTGCGAAGCCAATTCTCGGCACGGGCGATAATCTGGTAGAGCTGTTCGGTCTGTGGAGTGCGCTCCAACTTGGTCTTGCATTGTTTCTTGGACACCCAGAGCTGGGCATTCACGCTATCACTGTAGATGGCCTTGTCGGTGATGCCTCGTTGTGCCATCAAGGCAAGGGCATGGACGATGGCAAGAAACTCGCCGATATTGTTGGTGCCGTGGATAGGACCATAGTGGAAAACCTGTGCGCCAGTCTGAAGGTCGATGCACTGGTATTCCATCGGACCGGGGTTTCCCGAACAAGCGGCATCCACTGCCCAAGCATTAGCCTTTACCTCGTTGGGCAAAGGTAAAACGGTATCGTTTCTCCACGAAGGAGGATTTACAAGCATATTGCTCATGACAAATTATAAATGACAAATTATAAATGATAAATACTACCTTACAGGGGGATGGCTATAAAAAGCAAATGAGCATGCCCCATTGTGTTATCTCTGGGGCAATGCTCATTATTTGTCAAATAGTCAATATTCTAATTTAATTGTAAGGTTATATATCTTGAATATCCTCTAGCGAAGCACTTCTGCTTCTTTCGGGGAATATTACATTCTCTCTGGAACCTCGATACCGAGCAGAGCCATACCATTCTTCAAGATCTTGGCAATATTGGCAGCGAGCACCAAACGGGTGGTCTTCTCAGCCTCGCTCTCAGCATTCAGGATGCTGTAGTCGTGATAGAACTGGTTGAACTCCTTGGTCAGCTCGTAGCAGTAGTTGGCAATGCCGCCAGGGTTGTAGTTGTTGCCGGCATCGGCTACGGCTACTGCGAAGTCGTTCATCTTCTGGATGAGGTCAATCTCCTTCTCGTTGATTGGGGCATCTGCTCCCAACTCTGCAGGAATCTCGATGCCCTCGGCTGCTGCCTTGCGCATGATGCTGCGGATACGAGCGTAGGTGTACTGGATGAAAGGACCTGTGTTGCCGTTGAAGTCGATACTCTCCTCTGGGTTGAAGAGCATGTTCTTGCGGGCATCTACCTTGAGGATGAAGTACTTCAACGCTCCGAGACCCACGATGCGTGAAATCTCCTGGCGCTCTTCCTCGCTCATGTCCTTGAACTTGCCTAGCTCATCGCTGGTCTGGCGAGCATCCTTGATCATCTCTGCCATCAAGTCGTCGGCATCCACTACCGTTCCCTCGCGGCTCTTCATCTTACCGTTAGGCAACTCTACCATACCGTAAGAGAAGTGAACCAAGTCCTTGCCCCACTTGAAGCCGAGGCGGTCGAGCAGGATAGAGAGCACCTGGAAGTGGTAGTTCTGCTCGTTACCTACTACGTAGATCATCTTGTCGATAGGGAAGTCCTTGAAGCGGAGGTCGGCAGTACCGATGTCCTGAGTCATGTAAACAGAGGTGCCGTCAGAACGGAGCAGAAGCTTCTGGTCGAGACCCTCGTTGGTGAGGTCTGCCCATACAGAGTTATCGTCCTTGCGGAAGAAGAGACCCTTCTCCAATCCTTCCTCTACCTTCTTCTTACCTTCGAGGTAAGTGTTTGACTCATAATATATCTTGTCGAAACCTACACCCATCATCTTGTAAGTCTCGTCGAAGCCTGCGTAAACCCAGCTGTTCATCTTCTGCCAGAGAGCGCGAACTTCAGGATCGTTGTTCTCCCACTTCACGAGCATTTCGTGAGCCTCCTTGATCAATGGAGCCTCTGCCTTTGCTTTCTCTGTGGCAGCTTCTTCTTCCATGCCCTCCTTCATGTACTGAGCCTTGAGTTCTGCGATTTCCTCACGATAGTGCTTGTCGAAGGCTACATAGTAGTCGCCGATGAGGTGGTCGCCCTTCTTGCCGGAAGTTTCAGGAGTTTCGCCATTGCCCCACTTGAGCCAAGCGAGCATAGACTTACAGATGTGGATACCACGGTCGTTAACGATGTTTGTCTTGATTACCTTGTTGCCGTTGGCCTCCATAATCTGGGCCAATGACCAACCGAGCAGGTTGTTGCGCACGTGACCGAGGTGGAGAGGCTTGTTGGTGTTAGGAGAAGAGTACTCGATCATCACGAGTGGACTGTTCTCAGTAACAGGCTTCTCACCGAATTTCTCGTCAGCATGGATGGTATTGAGGAGTCCTACCCAAGCGGCAGGTGCGATAGAAAGGTTGAGGAAACCCTTTACCACATTGAAGTCAGCGATGACGTTGCTGCAATTCTTCTTCAAGTACTCACCGATTTCCTGTGCAGTATCCTCAGGCTTCTTCTTAGACATCTTGAGGAATGGGAACACGACGAGGGTAAGGTTACCTTCGAAATTACTCTTGGTCTTCTGCAGGGCAACCATCTTCTCTGGTACGTCCTGACCATAAAGCTCCTTCACCGCTGCGATGACCGAGCTGATGATTTCGTTTTCTATCTTCATTATTATTATATATCTCTTTTTACCGGTAAATATCTTTCTTTGTTGTTGCTTGTCGGATGGGCTAACGGGTAGCCCTCATCTGATAAGCGGCTGCAAAATTACAAATAATAATTGAATTGTGCAAAGAAAACTGTCGCTAAAATCTTGTTGTAAGAAGAAAAAGGCATTTTCTCTGCACGATGTTGGGATGAATAGCTGTTGATAGGATGGCTTATCCTTCGAGGATGATTCCAGCCACATCTTCCGGTGTGTCCCACAGGATGCCGTCTTGCAACTCATCGTCGGTAAAGCCATTGAGCGCCTCTCTGGCTTCCTTCTCGCTGAGTATCGGTGTTCCGTCTTCGTTCTTAGCATCGACCAGAATCTGATAGATTGCTGCTCTGTATTCTTCGATTGTCATCATCATTGTCGTTTGTTTTGTTTAATGTTTGTTGTTTGGTACAACTCCTTGTCGGAGCAGTATGTTGTTTCCAATAAGACATTGCAAAAGTAAGCATTTATCGCTGATTATCATCATATATTTTGCTAAAAATATTAAAAGCCCCCAATATATTACGTGATTGTAATATACGGGAGGCTTTTGGGATGAATGTTTACTATTACGACCGAGGCTTGTCGTCTATAGTGACCGTGGCCAGTCGTCTATTACGACTGCTTCGGGTCGTCTGTTGTAGCATCGTCTGATGGTTGTCAGATCTATCCCATACGTTACAATGTTACAGCGTTACAGTAAAATTTCTCCCTATCCACCCCTAAAATACTCTTTATATTTATATATATAAATATAATAGTAATTTTTCGTATATAGGAGGGGCGCATTTATTACTGTAACGCTGTAACATTGTAACGTCGATTGGCTTGACCTGTGAAGGATTGTCCAATAATTAGGCGGTGGTGTCTAATTATTGGACAGTGATGCCTATGAGGTATATCTTGTAAGTGGTTGATAATCAGGATATGCTTGCTTTTGGCACGGCGATTGTCTTGATATTGGCAAAAAAATGATAGACAATGAAAAGGATAGGATTATACATCGGATTGATGGCTTTAGGGAACCTGGAGGTTACGGCGCAGGTGGCGACGGCAACTCATACGGCTGTTGAGGCTATAGGAGAAACCCAAGCTAAGATATGGGGACTTGACTCCTGCATGGCTTACGCCGTGGAGCATGCCACGGATGTGAAGCGAGAGGTGATCAATGCCCGACAACGCAAGCAAGATTATCAGAAGGCAGTGACCGACTTCTTGCCTTCGGTTGCTGGTGGTGTGCAAGGACAGTATGCTTGGGGACGTAACATCGACCCGGAGACCAATACTTATAATCATGTAACGACGTTCAATAATTATTATCAGCTCTATGCCTCGCTCAACGTCTTCGATGGCTTCGCTACCATCAATGCTTTCAAGCAAGCGAAGTTGGCTCGTGCTTATTCCACCACCGCCATGCAGAAGGTGAGGGATGACAAGGCGATAGACGTGATGCAGAAGTTTGTGGATGCTGCTTACGCTGAGGCTAGCATACAGATAGCGAGTGATAAACTTGCCGAGAGCAAGCGACTGCTGGGTAAGATGCAGCGACTTTATGAGCTAGGAGAGAAAGGTCGCCCCGACGTAGTGCAGATGGAGTCGCAGGTGGCTGAGGATGAATACAATCTCACGCATCAGAAGCATGTGGCTCAGCAGTGCTTGCTCACCTTGAAGTCGGCAATGAACTTCCCCGTAGAGGAAGAACTGAGACTAGTAACAAATGGTAAACAGGTAAACGAATCTTTTCCTATAAACCACGAAACTGTTTACCAGAATTTCTTGAATGCCTCTCCCGATGTCAAGTCGGCGGAGTATGAGGTGGAGAAGGCACGATATGATTATAAGATAGCGAAGGGTAGGTTGCTGCCATCCCTCTCTCTCAGTGGCGGCATCTCTACCAACTTCTATAGAAATCTCTCTCAGGGAGGACAGTACGAGGGCTTTGCCTCGCAGTTTCGCAACAATCGAGGTGAGTACCTCGCACTGACTCTCTCTATCCCTATATACAACAATGTGGCATGGCACCAAGTGAAGAAAGCTCGCAACGACTGGCAGTTGGCTCTGGTGAACTTGGAGGAGACAAAGCGCAAGCTCCATGACAATATCGCCCAAGCGGTGATGGATGCCGAGGGGTATGCCAAGGAACTTTATCAGATGAATAAGAAAGTGGCTTCCGATTCGCTTGCCTACTATATGTCGAGCCGCAAGTTTGAGGAGGGAATGCTCTCCACCTTCGACCTCCATACCGCCGCGCAGACTTTGCTCGAAAGCAGAATCAAGCAGTTGCAGATGCAAATGTTGCTCGTCATCAAGCAGAGACTGGTAGGATATTATCAGGGAAAAAATCTTATAAAATAACAAAGAAGACAAGAGAATTCTTCACTTAAAACTATGGACGTAAAGATAGAAAAGAAAAAATATCTCGTGCCTCGTAAGTATTGGGCATGGATAGCAGGAGGTGTGGTATTGGTATCGCTCCTCGTATGGTTGGGATTGAGCAATTTCTCTTCCACCTTAAAGGTGGATCGCAAGGGATTGAGCATCGCAAAGGTGGAGCATGGGCAGTTTAATGACTATGTTTCGGTGGATGGACAGGTGGTGCCTATCTCCGTGGTGCAAATCAGCAGCGAGGAGGGCGGCATCGTCACAGAGAAAGTGGTGGATGAGGGTGCCCATGTGGGCAAGGGCGACATCATCGTGAAACTCTCCAACTCCAATCTCGACCTGGAGATACTGAATGCCGAGAGCGAACTTGCCGAGAAGCAGGATATGCTCCGCAATACGCAAATCTCGATGGAGCAAGATAGGCTCAACAATTCCAACGAGGCTCTTTCGCTCTCACAAGATGTCATCACCAAGCGCCGTGCTTATCAGCATCAGGAGGCTCTCCACAAGGAGCAACTCAACTCCAGAGAGGAGTACCTCAAGGCAAAGGAGGATTATGACTTGGCGATGAAGAAGCACGCTCTCATCAACCAACGACTGAAGAAGGATGCACAGCTCCGCCATTCGCAGGTGAATCAGATGAATGATAACCTCGAAGCCATGCAGCGCAATGTGCAACTCGTCAGACAGCGCAAGGAGAAATTGAATATCCGCAGCACTATCTCTGGTGAAATCGGTTTGCTGGATGTGGAGTTGGGACAGAGCATCTCTCCGGGGCAAAAGATTGGAGTCATCAATGACCTCAGTGATTACAAGGTGCAGGCACAGGTGGATGAACACTACATCGACCGAGTGAAACCCGGCTTGACTGCCACCTTCGACCAGAATGGCAAGCATTATCTCTTGCAGGTTCGCAAGGTTTATCCAGAGGTGAGAGACGGTAGGTTCCGCATCGACTTCGTCTTCAAGGGCAGCCGCCCTAGCAATATCCGAACCGGTCAAACCTACTATCTGGATTTGCAACTCGGACAGTCGAAGCAGGCAATAATCATCCCGAAAGGCACGTTTTATAGTGTGACGGGCGGTCAGTGGATATTCGTCCTCGACAAGAGTGGCAAGAAGGCTTATCGCCGCAAGATCACCATCGGCCGTCAGAATCCTCAGTATTATGAGGTAATAGAGGGCTTGGAACCAGGTGAGCAAGTCATCGTGAGTGGTTACGAGGCATACAAGGATAATGAACAATTAATAATTAATTAGAGATGAATCATATAGTTAACGCATTCAAGAATCTCCCTCGCAGGGGACAGCACAACTTCGTGAAGATATTGTGCTTGTCGCTCGGATTGGCTATCAGTTCGGTGATTATCGCCGAAATCTACTTCGAGCAGACATACGATACCTATTTCAAGGGATGGGATAGGACCTACCAAATATCCGAGGTGGGCAATAACCAAGGACAGAGTATGCACTTCAACCATACATCGGGGGTTACGGCACATGGCGTGAAAAGCTATGCTCCGATGGTGGAGGCTGCAACGAGAATCCGAGGTTATCAGGAGGGCGCTCAGTGTAAATTTGAAGACCAGAGTAGTCTCAATGCAACGATGATTTTGGCAGACAGTTGCTTCTTCGATGTCTTTCCTCAGAAGATGTTGGTGGGCAATGCTAAGCAAGCTTTGTCACAGCCGATGTCTTGTGTAGTCAGCTCTGAGTGGGCAGAGAAAGTGGGTGGCAATGTAGTGGGCAAGCGATTCACTACCCCCAACTGCCCTGGCAGGACCTTTGTGATAGGTGGTGTCTTCGAAAGTTTTCCTTGGGGCTCGTCTTTCCATGGCAAGGATGTCATCATCTCCTTGGACAGTACACCGTCACTCTTTTCTTTCGATGGAAGAGACCAATGGGTGGGCAATGATTGTTATGAGTCGTACATCCGCCTAGCCAAGGGGCATAAGTCTGATGAACTGAAGCCATTCGTGGAAAAGATGCGAAAAGACAATTTCCCACTGAAGGAAATGAAGAAGATGGGCATCGAGTTGAACTATGATTTCACGGTGCTTAGTGATGTATATACTCATAACTCTTATATCAAGATGATGGGATGGATTATGGCCATCATCGCCTTCGTGCTTCTCTTTACTTCCGTGATGAACTATCTGCTCATCATCGTGGGCAACCTCGTGACTCGTTCTCGTGAGATGGCAGTAAGAAAATGCTATGGTGCGGAACCCATCAACATACATGCCATCATCTTCTCCGAGGCTTTGGTGCATGTAGGATTGTCAGTGATATTGGCAGCCATCTTGGTTTTCCTCTGCAAGGGAAGTATCGAGAATTTCCTCTCAGCGCCAGTGGCGACCTTGGTGTTCAATCGTGGCAGTTGGATATTGGTGGTGATTTGCCTCTTTGTGCTTTTCATCGGTGGATTTGTGCCGGGTTATCTATACAACAAGATACCTGTTGCCATCGCCTTTCGTGGATATAATGAGAATCGTAACCGATGGAAACTCGCCTTGTTGGGCATCCAGTTTGTCATCTCTGGCTTGCTCTTCAGCCTCCTCTTCGTGGTGAATAATCAGTATCGGATGATGCTGTTCGTCAATCCTGGTTATAACTATAAGAATGTGGCTCTTCTGATGGTGGATGGCATTGATGGTGACCAGCGTGACCAATGCTTGGCGGAAATCAGGCGAATGCCGGATGTGGAGGGCTGTGCCTCTTCCACGGCGATGACGATACCGGGGTATCACACCAATGGAGACATGATCAACATCGAAGGTGATCCCGACAATACGTTCAATGTCATAGAGAACGGAGGTGTGGATGACAACTATTTCAATCTGATGCAAATCCCAATAGTAGAAGGCACTTCCTTCACCGAACGCAGTGATAGTTCCCGACAGGTCATGATTGATGAGCAAGGTGCTGAGAAACTGAAGAAGATGGGACATTGGAAGGATGGAGTTATCGGCAAGAAAATCAATAGCTCGGGATGGGGGGATGCGAATGGTAATCTTTATACTTTCACCATCTGTGGCGTGGTAAAGCACATTCAATGGGGAGACCTCTCTATGAACAATCCTGAGATGAAAACTTTCCCGATGCTTTACTTCTATTCGGCTCATACGGCTCCTTACATGCTCATCAAGTTTAAGAATCTCACGGATGATGCCCTATCTGACCTATATAATAGGGTGAAGGCGATGTATCCTAACAGTGAGGTGCGAGCAAGAAACTATGAGGTGGAGTATGAAAATCAGTATGCCTCTCAGCGCAAGTTCCGCAATGGCATCTTGGTGGGAGGTGTTATCACAATGGTTATCGCCCTCTTCGGATTGGTGGGATATACGAGCGATGAGGTGAACCGCCGTCGTAAGGAGATAGCCATCCGCAAGGTGAATGGTGCCAAGGTGAGCGACATCTTGCGCATCTTCCTCAAGGACATCGTCAAGATAGCCCTCCCTTGCATCGTCATCGGAGATATTGTGGCTTGGGTGATTGCCCGACAGTGGTTGATGTCGTTCAGCATCAAGGCCTCGCTCACGCCGCTAGAGTTCATCTATGTCACGATAGCTCTCTTGCTCATCATCGGCATAGCCGTGGTTGTCAACTGCTATAAGGTGGCAAATGGCAATCCTGTGAAATATCTCAAGGATGAGTAAAAGAAATGGCGTATGCCCTTTCATTTAACACTTAACATTCAACATTTAGCATTGACAAAAAATGATCAAAGTAGAAAATCTTAGCAAGTCTTTCCGCACAGAAGAGGTGGAGACGATTGCACTCAATAATGTATCTTTCACAGTAGAAGATGGTGAGTTCGTTGCCATCATGGGACCATCTGGTTGTGGCAAGTCAACCTTGCTCAACATTCTCGGTTTGCTCGACAATCCAACCTCAGGAAAATATTTCTTGGGCGACCATGAGGTGGAAAACCTCAAGGAGAAGGAGCGCACGGATGTAAGAAAGGGAGAAATCGGATTTGTGTTCCAGAGCTTCAATCTGATAGATGAGTTGAATGTGGAGGAGAATATCGAACTTCCTCTCACTTACCTCAACATCCCGAAGGCGGAGCGCAAGGAGAAGGTGCAAGCCATCATGAAACGCATGAACATCAGCCATCGTGCCAAGCATTTCCCTCACCAGCTATCTGGTGGTCAGCAGCAGCGAGTAGCCATCGCTCGTGCCGTGGTTTTTGGTCCTAAGCTGATACTTGCCGATGAGCCAACGGGTAATCTCGACTCCAAGAATGGTGCCGAGGTAATGCACTTGCTCACCGAACTCAACCACGAGGGCACTACCATCGTGATGGTGACCCACAATGAGCACGATGCCAAGATAGCCAACCGCACCATCCGCCTCTTCGATGGAGAGGTGGTGAAGGAGTAGTGGAAATGAGTTCGTATTGTATGGACTTGCAAAAGAAATGTTTCCTAACAAAGCGATTTACGGGATGACAATCCGGAAAGTGGTGGTGTCAGCTTCCTTGTCTTGATGCAGGGAGAGGGTGCCGCCACTTACTCGCATGATTTGACGGGAGAGCGACAAGCCGATGCCGCTTCCTTCCTTCTTCGTGGTGAAGAATGGGATAAAGATATGGGCGGCGATGTCGTCGGGGATGATGCCGGCATTGTTGGTTACGTCAATGACGATTGCCTCTTGCTCGTTGGCGTATGCTTTGATTCGGATGAAAGCATGCTTGTCTTCTGATACTTCAGTGCTTTTTTTCTCCTTGATTGCCTCCACGGCATTCTTCAGAAGATTGGTTACGACATGGGCGATGAGGCTCTCGTCGGCATAGACGATAAGGTCTTTTGGCGAAACCTCAATGCTGGCCTCATGATTGCATAACATCGCCATGCGATTCAGGAATGGCTCTACATAGAAGAGGGATGGCTGAGGTTGAGGAACATGGGTGAAGCGGCGATAGTTGTTCACGAAAGAAAGCAATTCTGTGCCTGTCTTGTGAATCGTCTCCAAGCCGATGCGGAGGTCTTTTTCCTTTGGGGAATTGGGGTTGGTAGCAAACCTGCCCTCCCAGTGCATGTCCTCTTCCAATTCCTTCAGCAAGGTTTCGCTCAGCGAGGTAACAGGTGTGATAGTATTCATGATTTCGTGGGTCAAAACACGGATGAGTTTGATCCAAGAGTCAATCTCCTGGTTGCTCAGCTCATGGCTCACATCACTGATGGCGATGATGCGTACTGGCTTGTCTTTGATCATGGTGGCGGTCTCATGCTTGGAGATATGCTCATCCTTCAACTTCTCCCTTACTTGGTTGAGATGGGTGAGCACATCGGTATCGAGGAGGCGGAGGGCGGCTTGGTTATGTTGCAACACATTGTCGTGACTATCCACCACCATGATGCCAGCATCCACTATGTTCAATATCTTCTCGTAATATTTCTCACGCTCCATCTGCTCCTCCCTGGTATGTTGCAAGAAAGCCTTGATGCGGTTGAGGGATTGGTGCAAGATGCGGTCGTTCTTCGATACGCCTTGCATCGGAAAATTGAAGGAGAAATCCACATTGTCGATGGCATCAAAAAGGAAAATCACCTTCTTGATGTTACGACGATAGTGGCGATAAAGACGGATGTAGCCTGCTACCGATACCACCAACAAAAGAACTATAATGACTAACTTAACATCCATAACCCCAAAATACTATTGAATTCTTCGTTCTTCACTCTCTATATCCCATATCTCTTCATCTTATTATAGAGCGTTTGTCTGGAGATGCCCAGTCTTGCAGCCACCATGGATAGATTGCCCTCACACTCCTTGATGGTTTTCTCTATCATACGATGCTCCATCTCATCGAGTGTCTGCACCTCTTCGAGTGGTTTCTCCTTCTTGATAGGGTTTCCGCCGTCGATGTCATCGGGCATGATGATATTGCCATCACAGAGGATGACGGCTTTCTCGATGGCATGTTGCAACTCTCGGATATTGCCATACCAAGGTAACTCGGTGATTTTCTCCGCTGCCGATGGGGATAACTGGATGTTCACCTTATTATATAGGTCGCCATATTGTTGGAGGAATCTCTGGGCAAGGGGCACGATGTCCTGCTTGCGCTGTCGAAGGGCTGGCAATTCGAGGTGGATGGTGTTGATGCGGTAGAGCAAGTCCTCTCGAAACTCGCCATTGCTCACCATCTCCTGTAGGTTGCGATTGGTGGCGCAAATCAATCGAACATTGATAGGTATCTGGGTAGAACCACCCACTCTTACGATGCTTCTGCGCTGAAGGGCGGTGAGGAGTTTCGCCTGCAAACCATAGGATAGGTTCCCTATCTCATCGAGGAAGATAGTGCTGTCGTTGGCTAGCTCAAACTTGCCCGGCTTATCCGCCTTGGCATCGGTAAAGGCTCCCTTCACATGACCGAAGAGTTCGCTCTCGAAGAGGGTTTCGGTGATGGCACCCATATCCACAGGTAGCATTTTCTTCTTGCTGCGTGTGGATAAACGATGTATCTCGTTGGCTAGCACCTCTTTACCCGTTCCATTCTCTCCCGTAATCAGGATATTAGCATCCGTTTTCGACACTTTATCCACAATGTTCCTTAAACTGTTCATAACTTCGCTATCTCCCCAATACATAGCACTTTGCGAAGTTTTTCCACAATTCTTGGTGGATAACTTATCCACAGCCTTGTTTTGATCCATTGCCTCCACGAGGGTACGAATCATCTTCTCGTTGTCGAAAGGCTTGACGATGAAGTCGGTGGCTCCCTCCTTGATGCCTGTCACGGCAAGTTGAATATCGGCGTAAGCGGTGAAGAGCACCACTTCCGTCTGTGGTCGGAGGCTCTTGATTTCACGAAGCCAATACAATCCCTCGTTGCCGGAGTTGATACCACTGGAGAAGTTCATGTCGAGCAAAACCACATCGGGCTTCTCCTCCCTGAGCTTGGCAGGGATGGAGTTTGGGTTGGCGATGGTGATGATTTGGGAGAATATGGGTTCGAGCAGCATCCTCACGGTAGTAAGAATGTTGCGATTGTCATCTACGATCAGTAAGGTTCCTTGTTTCTTCATTGTTGCTATAGCTTGATAGTTTTTTCTAAAGATATACTTTTCTAACGAAATGTTTACCATGCCATGCAGGCATAGAGCGGTATGTTGGTCATCCAATCTTGCTCTTTGTAAGGGAGCATAGAGAAGCGGATGCCTTTCAGCTCAGGGTTGTTGCTGATGAATGTTCGCAGCGACTTAGCCTTCACGTTCACTTCGGCTTTTACTTCGATAGGTATCACTTGGTTGTCTCTTTGCGTCAAGAAATCAATTTCTATCGTGGAGTTATCCACTGCATGATAATACAGAGAATATCCCAAAGCCTTCAGCTGGGTGAATACATAAAGCTCAGTAAAAGCACCCTTGTATTCAGAAAAGATGTTGTCTCCCACCACTACAGATTCGGCGGTTGTCTCTGCCATTGCCCCCATCAATCCTACATCGAGCATAAAGAGCTTGAAGGCACTGATGTCTTCATAAAACTTGAGTGGCAGTCGAGGGGCATTCACTCTCGGTACCTTGTAAGCCAATCCTGCGTCTATCAGCCATTGGATGGCCATTTCGAAGTCGGCGGCACGAGCGCTCTTCTTCACTGCGCCATAGACAAACTTTTTGTTTTCCTTGGCAAGTTGGGCAGGAATGCTATCCCATACCATGTTGATGCGGGGTATTTCACGTGTCGGAGCATGCTTGGAGAAGTCACGCCTATAGTCGGTGATAATTTGCTGTTGTATTCGTCTCACTTCTTTCCATCCCTTTTTTTCGATGTGAGCCAAGACGGCAGCTGGCATTCCTCCTACATAATAATATTGGCGCAACGAACTGATGAGTTCTGTTTCGAGCATATTGATGACTGTCCAGTTCTTGTTCTCCAATAGATTGACTAACTGCGTCTTTCCCATTGCCTCCAAAAATTCCAAGAAGGTCATTGGATAGAGGTGCAATTCTTCCACTTTTCCTACGGGATATGACACACCGCTATGTATTGATAAGCCCAGGAGTGAACCTGCCACAACAATGTCTATCTCTGGTGTTTCTTCGCAGAAGAACTTCAATGCCTCCAAAGCCTTAGGGCAATTTTGTATCTCATCGAGCACCACAAGGGTGTCGTGAGGGGTTATATCCTCATGACAGATAGCCGACAAAGCCATCAGCATATCAGTGGCTCTGCCTCCCTTGTTGAATATTTCCAAAGCTTTTTGGTCACGGTCAAGACTAAAGAAAGCCATCCTTTTATATTCATTTCTTCCAAATTCTCGTAAGATGTAGGTTTTTCCAACTTGTCTTGCTCCATTGAGAATCAGAGGCTTATGTTCTTTTTCATTCTTCCATGCCAAAAGCTGTTTATATATATATCTTTTCATGATTCACACTTTTTCTGACGAATAATCGCTGCAAATATACACTTTTTCTGACGAATAACCAAGTAAATATTACATTTTTTCTGATGAATGTTGATGGAAATCCACATTTTTTCTAAGGAATAATTTGAAATTCCTCCACTTTTCTAACGAATCTCCCTAGATTTTTAGTATTTTTGCAGAAGATAAGCTACACTCGGCAATTAGAAAGTCAACTTTCATTGCGCTCGTTTGCATTATCTTTGCAAAAAATCTTCCAACTTAGGGTTAGGAAAATAAAAGGCAGTTTGTACTATAACCAAACAATAACAAGAAAAATCATGCAAATGACAAAAGAACATATCGAACGGCTCTTCCGACAGCATTACCCCCGGATGTACCAACTCGCCTTGGTGCTTCTGAAGGATGAGGCGGCAAGCCAAGACGTGGTGAGCGATGTCTTCGCCGAAGTGCTAGACGGAAAAGTCACCTTACGTCCCGAAACGGAGAGCAGCTACTTGTTGGTTTGTGTACGCAACAAATGCCTGACACTCATCAATCGGCAGAAGATGAAGGACAGAGTTCACCACCTGCTGCAACTTGATGCCTCGTCATCCATTCTGCCGCTAAATGATACCTCTATGAGCAGAGGGGCTTTCGACTTTACTTCCGAAAGGGAAGAGGAGGATAGGCAAGAAGCCATCCTTTCTTATATGGAGAGTGAGTTGACACCCCAAACTCGCAAGGTATTGCAACTCCGCTTTCGGCAAAAGCTGAAATATCGGGAGATAGCCACGGAGTTGGGCATCAGCGAGGTGGCAGTTTATAAACATCTGGCACAAGGCATCAAGAAATTACAACAAAAGTTTAATCCGTAGAGATTCTACAAAAAGTAGTTTGTTCACAGTTGATATTTTTAACCCTTAGAAAAGAGTGAAGATTATGGATAAGTTTGAAAAGATATTGGACATCATCGATCATCAGGAGAAATATACTGATGACGAGGTTCGTGAGATATTGCGAGATGAGGAGTGTCGCAAGCTCTACCAGACCATGCAAGAGGTGGATTCGGCTCTCTTAAAGCAAAGTCTGGAAGATTCGGATGAAAAGGCATGGGAAGGTGAGGATGAAAAATCTTCCCAAGGCTTGAATGTAGATGAGGCTTGGGCGAAATTCAGTGAAGAGCATCATGTCGAAGAGAATGCAGAGGTCATACCGATGAATTCTCATGCCGATGAGCACCGCCCTTTCTCTTGGCGCAAGATAGCCGCTTCCATCGTTGGCTTTGTCTTGATTTCAGGCATAGCCTTCGCCGCCATCCACACCTATATCAGCAAGAGCCAGGAGCCAATGCCGATTGCGGAAAATGCGATGGTAAAAGATGCCGTGAAGGGCGATACCGCCAAGGTTGCCTCGCCATCCGAAGAAGTGAAAGCCGAGAAACCTGCCATCCACAAAACTTTCGTGAATGTCACGCTCGACAAGATGATGACTGAAATCGCCAACTACTATGACCTGCAAGTCAAGTTTGAGAGCGATGGGGCAAAGAGCCTTCGCCTCTATTATGAATGGGATAGCCATACGAAGATAGAGAACATCGTCAAGGAATTGAATCAATTCGACAATGTCAATATTGAACTGAAGAACGACGAAATCATCGTTCAATAGTATATCCCCAAATGTTAAAAATGCAGTCTTATGAAGCGATTTTCATTCATTATATTCTTGTGGGTCACTTTCCTGTCCTTGGCAAGTGCCCAACATCTCTCTCGCCACTACCACAACCGTAGCATGTCGGATGTGCTCATCGACCTCGACAAGGCTTCCGCTCGCTACAAGGTGAGCTTTATCTACAATGAGTTGGAGGATTTCACCGTCACCCAGGACGTGGAGGCTCCGAATATTCCCGATGCCATCCGCCGAGTGATAGGCTTCTATCCGATGAAGATGGTGGTGAGCGACAGTTTGATTACTGTGGAGTGCATCCGAAAGAGCGAACGCAAGTTGATAGGCCGACTCATCGACAACCACAACCTGCCTGTGGAGTTTGCCAATGTGCAGTTGCTCAATCCTCACGATTCCACCTTCCTCTGTGGTGGCGTGAGCAATGCCAATGGCGACTTCGTGATACCTTGCGAACAGAATCAAGCCATCATGAAGGTGAGCTACGTGGGCTATAAGACCATTAGCCGCTTGGTGAATGTCGGTCGTATCGGAACCATCCGGATGCAAGCCGATGCCTACCAACTCAAGCGAGTGATGGTGAAGGGCAACCTCCGTACCGATCGTGGCGACCATGCCACCTACACCTTCAACGAGGAACAGGTGAAGAACTCCCGTCACACCCAAGACCTCATCGCCAATATCCCTGGCATCATCATCGATCCCGTGACCGGCAAGACACGCAGCATCGTCAACAAGAAGATGAAGATTCTCATCAACGATGTGGCGATGACGAGCGACAACGACCTCAAGTCGATACCTGCCGAGAAAATCAAGAAGGTGGAGTACTACGATGCGCCTCCTGCCCGATATGGAGATGTCGATATTCTCGTCAACATCATCACCAAACCGCTTGATACGGGTTATGCCGTGGGCTTCGATGCCAAGACGGCTTTCACCACGGGTTTCGTGAATGGCAACACCTATTATAAATATAACAAGGGATATAGCCAATTCTTCTTCGACTACAATATCGAGATGCGCAACTATCACGATTGCATCGGAGAGGACCACTATTCCTTCATGCTCGACGACCGCCTGGCGGACTACCTCTACTCCTACAAGAAGCACTTCGGTTACACCAACAATACGATGAACCTGAAGTATGCCTACAGCAAGCCGGAGGACATCACCTTCCAAGTCACCGCCACCCCTAACTATCTGCACACATTCTATCGTGGCAATGTGGATATCTTGGCGCAAAACCATCCGGAGTGGACGAATGGCAAGGGACACAACGACAACTATACCAACACCTTCGGTCCTTCGCTCGACCTCTATCTGAGCAAGCAACTCCCACATAAGCAGCAGATTGACGTGGATGTGCTGGGTACTTATTATCACAATGACCAGCAAGACCTCAACCAGCAGTGGAAGGTAGGGGATGATGCCCAGGCAGATGCCGCGCCGATGCAGAAGGAAATGTCGGCGACTGATGCCGATGACAATAGCCTCGTCGATGACAAGATGCGCTCGAAGAACAATTCCTATTCACTCATCACCGAGGTGAACTATAGCAAGCAATGGAAGAAGGGAGAGTTGACCTTGGGATGGAACAACTGGTTGAAATGGTCGGATTACACCATTCGCAATGTCTTGTCGGGGTATGAGCCTTACAATAGTTCTTCTCGCATCAACATCCAGACCTTCTCCGCTGAATACCAGAACAACCTGGGCAAGTTGAATTATCGCATCGGTGCCGAGGGAGTATGGCGAGAGCAGAAAAATGACGACACCAGGAAGATCAACAGTTATATCCGTCCAACCTTCCTGCTCACTTATCCGCTCAAGAAAGGTTCCATCCAGTTGCAGACACTCAATGGTGTGAACTATCCACCAATAGCAAATCTCAACGAGAATACCACCATCATCATCCCTGGGGTCGTGAACCAAGGCAACCCGAACCTCACCTCCAACAATGAGTATGGTACTTTCCTCCGCATCAACCATTATGCCTCATGGATACAAGGCCAGTTGGCATTCTTCGGTGTCTATACCGACAGTCCGATGAGCGTCTATTATGAGTGGCGCACCATCCAAGGGGAGAAGTACTTGGTGCAAACCTATGAGAACTCTCACTATCAGTGGTGGTATGGTATGGGATATGCCATCAACATCAAGCCTTTCAAGAATGAGTTGCTCAACATCGGCTTGTATGGCTCCTTCGAGCGATACTCCATGAGCAGTGGCATCATCGGCAAACACAACCAGTGGCGCATTCCGCTCACCTATCAGATAGATGTTCGCAAAGGCAAGTGGGGTGCCTCCTACATCGGTCATGTCGTGGCGAAGGAACCGAGGGGACCCTACAACTATTGGGATGAAAGTGCCAGCAACTTCTCAGTGTATTATCAGTTGGGCAACTGGCGCATCACCGCTACGGGTTATTGGCTCTTCAATGATGCCAAGTATCGCTTCGAGACCATCGACAACCCGATATTGAGTCGCAAGGAATGGCACACCATCAAGGACAACAACCGCATGGTGAGCATCGGAGTAAGCTGGAACTTCTTCTCCGGCAAGAAGAAGGATATTCAGAAGAACATCAACAATAGAGATGCCGACTCTGGAGCATTCAAATAATCCTTTTCTTCAAGTGTTTGAACAGCCACCAGAAGGCAGGGAGGAGGAACATATCCGCCATCACCCATGCCACTGGGTCGCCATAGCAGACACCTGTCCAAGCAAAGGCAGGAACTAGCCAGAGGCTCACACCACATCTCGCTATCATCTCCATCACACCGCTCATCATCGAGAGATTGCTGTATCCCAAGCCCTGGATGCTGTAGCGGAAGATGGTGAGCAAGCCGAGGCAAGGATAGAAGTAGCAAGCGATGCGCATAAACTCAGCGGCATAGGTCACCACCTCAGCCTCGCCCTTATCCACGAAGAGCGTCATCATGTCGTCGGCAAAAGGAGTGATGACGATGAAACTGAACACGAAGAAGATGAGCATCATCTTGATGGCGGATCTCACACCCTGCGAGATGCGTTCCATCTTCTTGGCACCGAGGTTCTGACCGCAATAGGTCGCCATCGCCACACCGATGTTCTCAAAGACACAAGTGAAGAGATACTTGATGCGCATGGCGGCGATGAAGGCTGCCACACAAGTGATGCCCAGGGCATTGTTGGCACTCTGGAGCATGATGATGCCGATGCCGGTGATAGAGAATTGCAAACCCATCGGCACACCATTATTTAATAATATACTGATTTTCTTGTTGTCAAAGTCACGTTCCTCACCTTGCGGTATCAGTATCTGCATCTTCTTCTTGATGAACCGGATGCAGAGGCATACCGAGAAGGCTTGCGAGAGAAGGGTAGCGATGCCGGCTCCCTCCACGCCAAGTCCCAGAATCAAGATGAGGAGAACATCGAGGAGGATGTTGACAACAGAGGCGGTGATGAGGAAGTAGAATGGTTGCTTCGAGTTGCCGAGGGCACGGATTTGTCCTGCCAGCAGGTTGTAGCCTATCGTGAAAGGTATCGCCGCAAACTGGAGCATGAGGAAGATGTAGGCATCATCGAATACCTCCAATGGGGTGTTGACGAGATGCAGAATCTTCTTGCAGAAAAGGCACGACAAGAGGGTGATGACCACGGCGAAGGTGATGGCTATGCGATAGCTGTTGCTCACGTAGGTTCGCATTTTTCGGAAGTCCTTCGCCCCGAAAGCCTGAGCCACTGGGATGGCGAAGCCGGCGCACGAACCATTGCAGAAGCCCATGATCAAGAACATGATGGAGGTGGAGGCGCCAATGGCTGCCAAGGCATTCACGCCGATCCATCTTCCCACGATGACGGTGTCGATGATGAGATACATCTGTTGCAGGATATAGCCCAGGATAAGGGGCACTGCGAATCGGAAGATGGCTCGCATCGGCGAACCAACAGTCATGTCATTTACGTTATTACTGCTCATATTTTATATATACCTATTGAGAATGTTTGTTCCTTTTACCTTGTTTTTCTTTTCGGGCTGCAAAATTACATAAAATTGATGGAAAAGGAAACAAGTGAGCGTTAAACTTGGTTATCATCAGCTCGAAAAGTCAGGTGTTATCCGCTCTGCATTCTTTATATCCTTTAAAGAAGGCGATGATTGTAACTTATGAGGATGAGGGGGAGTTGGAATGCAAGGGGCTCAAGATTGAGATTGTACCAGTGTGGAAATGGGTGCTGGAGAATAATACTGAAGGTAATCAAAAATTTTGATAACCTTAAATAAAAGCAGCGGAAATTCTTGGCAGTCTCGGTTAATTATCGTAACTTCGCCGAAAATTAGAATGAAGTCTATATAAATGATGAAAGATATGGAGCAGAACATTACGAAAGAATTGCCATACGGCATACAGGACTTTGTAACCATCGCAGAGCAAAATATATATTATGTGGATAAAACCATGTATATACCAGAGTTGGAGAAACAGGCTCGCAACCTCTTCTGTATTCGCCCTCGCCGTTTTGGTAAGAGCGTGCTCCTAAGTATGCTTCATGCTTACTACGATTGCCGTACCAAAGATAAGTTCCAAGAGTGGTTTGGTGATATCCTCTCTATCTTATCGTTGACGAATATGATAGCTTTATCAATGCCATGCTTAATAACGAGCAAGGTGAAAAGATGTCTAGGGCTATAGAACAAGCCGATAGGCTCTTTTGTGATTTTTTCAAGAAAGTAAAGGGGGCTTTTGAACGTACGCTCTTCACTGGAGTGACTCCTGTGGTACTTGATGGCGTTGTCACAGGAAACAATGTTGCTTGGAATATAGCAGGATACGATAAGTGTTATCAAATGCTAGGCTTCTCCACTGAAGATATAAGGGGCATACTCACTTATTATAAAAGTAAGGGGAAGATTTCTGCTGGTACAGATATCGAGTCAGTCATCCATGATATGGAACTTTGGTGTGGAAACTACTGTCTCTCTGTGGATGCTTTGGAGTCGCAGCGTAGGGTGTTCAATTGCGAAATGGCCATTGATTATCTTTGTCACTATATTGAAAACGGCGAAGTTTCAAAGCAAATGCTAACATCAAAATATGAGGAAGATTTCTGTAATGTAAAGAGGCTACTTCGACAGGATGGGGCGGATGGGTATCGCAAGGATGTGCTCCGTACTATCAGAGAGAGGGGCGAGATAGATGTCCTTATAAAGAATGTGTTCTCACCACAGGATATAACTAATCCCGATATGTTTGCCAGTTTCTTGCTCTATTATGGTTTATTGACCATCGAGGGTACGAAAGGATGCCGTTTGACATTGGGCATTCCTAATGATAGTGTTCGCAAAATGTATAATGAAACATTTGCCGAATATTGTAATAATGAAAAAGTGTGACACAGTTTTTACTCATAATCGCTCATACGTTCTCCTTGATGAGAGAAGACGTATGGGCGATTCTTATTTAATTACCATAAGGCAACTCTTCTCACGTAAAGTTTTTCTTCGTGGAGAAGTATCATTGTATCATTTTGTGAGCTCTCTTCTTGCAATACCGTCTGATAATCAGAGGATTCCATCCTATGATACATCTGCTATATCCCTCGAAAAGTATCATGGATGTATCACGATTTCGGGAGGAAGTATCATCATTTCGACATTTGGAAGGGTAAAATGATAACTTTTTTGCTTCGATGCTTAGAAATATTTGCCAGAATACTTGCAATTCTCAATGCTTTTTCGTAATTTTGCCGTAGAAAAATAAAACTAAAGATTCCACACAGGTCAGCAACCTATGAGAAACCTTAAGTATAATAACTAACACCAAAAATCAATGAATCAATTTGAAATGTTGAAGAAGGCAATGGCTGGTAAAGGATTGCCTTACGGATGGACTTATTGCTTCAATGAGCAATGCGTCGTCAAGGATGAGTGCGTGCGTTTCCTATCGACACGCTTCCTAAGTGAGAAACGCCATAGTGGAAATGCCGTCTTCCCATCAGCATGGCGCAATGGCAACTGCCAGTACTATGAAAAGTTGAGAATCGCCAAACTGGCATGGGGATTCGATCACCTCTATCGCAACGTCACGTTGAAAGATGCCCCTACCTTGCGCTGTCGCCTGCGAGGCTATCTCGGCAGCAAGGGACAGTACTATCGCTACAAGTTGGGACAACTTTTGCTCTTGCCGAAGCAGCAGTTGGAAATCAAGGAACTGTTCCACTCATACGGCTACGACGATGTGGAGTTCGACCATTTCAAGGAGACGTTTGTTTCCTACCAGCCCGACTTCCCCCAAGCTCATTCCGATGAGGCTAGCTCTCAGCCTGATGGTTCCAACGCTCAGCCTGATGATGATGTCTCCGAGCGTGATGATGCCAACGCTCAGTCTGAGAAAAATCTCGCCGAGCGTGACCTTTTTTATTGGGGAGTTTAGGCGAGTGCCCACTCTACGGGCAATCGATGCCCAGCCTATGGGCAATGAGTGCCCAAACTATGGGCATTGGTTGCCCAGGCATAGAGTCACATCGTAAGTGACTGCAATCCACTTTCCAACTACGTATATAAAAAATCCAAGACGAATGATTAAAATTTCCATTATACATACCAACAAGAAAAATCAGTTGGTACTCAACACCAAGAACTTCGAATCCTTTCTCCAGCGCATCGCCAAGGATGACGCACGAGGCACCATTACTAATTTCCGAAACAGTAAGGAAGTACTCGATTATGGGTATGAGAGTTACCGAGGCATGGCGAACTGGCGACATGTCTATCCTTCGGCTGAGTACGGCAAGGAAGCCAACGATTGTCTCAAACTGAAGACGGTCAATGGCATCTTGCTCCTCACTTTCGATGACATTTTTGAGGCAGAAGACATGGCGACGTTGAAACGTTCAGCCTCCCTGATGCCCTCCACCTTTGCGGTCATCGAGGGAGCGGATGGCACGTCGGCACATGTCTTGGTGAGATACACCGATATAGATGGCGAAATCCCTCAAAATGAGGAGGATGCAGAGGAATTGCATCGCATGGCTGCCAAGCAGATCGTTCCGCTCTATCAAACCCTGATTAAGGAAGAACTCCAGCCCACTTCCCATAGCTTGAAGGATCATTTCATGATGACGCTTGATGCCCATCCTTATTATAACGCCCAAGCGATTCCGATGAAAATCGACCATCATGTGCGCAAGCAAGAGATGATAAAAGGGGGCGTGAAAGAGGTGAAGAAATTTCCTACGCCCGACCTTGTGGGATGGGAGACGGACGATGGCGAGATTGAGAAATCTAAGGTTGGCGTGCAACCGACTACTGCTGACAACATCATGAATATGATGGTGTTTCTGAGAGATCGTTACGATTTCAGATACAATGTTCTGATGAAATACACGGAATACAAAACGAAGGGAAGTTGGCACGATTTTGCTCCGGTCGATCCACGTGTGCAAAAGCGAATGATACTCGATGTGCAGTTGGCAGACATCCGTGTGAGCATCAAGGATGTACGCAACTTCCTGGAGTCGGATTATATCGCCAACTATGATCCGATTGATGAGTATCTCTTCCAGTGCGAGGGCAAGTGGGATGGCAAAGACCACATCCGGGCATTGGCTCGCACGGTGCCGACCGCCAATCCGCATTGGGCAGACTGGTTTTATATCTGGTATTTGGGTATGGTGGACCAATGGCGTGGCATCAACCATCGATTGTATGGCAACAGTGTGGCGCCGCTGCTCATCTCGAAACAAGGTTTCAACAAGAGTACTTTCTGTCGCCGCTTGATTCCGCAAGAACTGCAATGGGGCTATACCGACAACTTGGTTCTGTCAGAAAAACGTCAAGTATATCAAGCGATGGCTCAAACGCTCTTGATCAACCTGGATGAGTTCAACCAGATTTCGCCACAGGTGCAACAAGGGTTCTTGAAAAATCTCATCCAGTTGCCGAACGTGAAGATGAAACGCCCGTATGGTGGACATGTAGAGGAGTTCCCACGTCTCGCATCCTTCATCGCAACCAGCAACATGGATGACATCTTGACCGACCCATCGGGCAATCGTCGTTTTATCGGTGTGGAGTTGACGGGACCGATCGATGTGAGCGTCAAACCTAATTATGTCCAACTTTTTGCGCAGGCGATGGCGGCGATTCGAGCTGGCGAAAAAACGTATTTCGACTCGGTGGAGACAGCATTGTTGATGCAGAGCAATCGTCAGTTTGAGGTGGTTCCTCCGATAGAGCAATATTTCCAAATGTGTTTCGACTTGGTGGAAGACGAGTCGCAGGGCAAGTATATGTCGGCGGCAGAGATTTTCGACTATCTGAAGAAGCGTATCGGCAGTTCGCTGAAGATAGATAGTTTGATGAGTTTCGGAAGAAAGTTGGCAAACATCGATGGCATCAAGGTGAAGCGATTTGCCACGGGAAAACGATATTTGGTGGCAGAGAAAGAAACAAAAAAATGATGATTTTGACGATGAAAAGTCCGAAATCGTGATACTTCTCCCCGAAATCATGACTCTTTTGTGATACATACAAGAAAGGGTGGATGCAAATATCATCCACCCTTTCTCGCTAATACTTAGATAGTTATATCGATTCTGCTTCTGAAAAATGATACAATGATACTTTTTCGGAAGAAAAACATTTACGTGTGTGAGGAGAGGTTGTCAGTCAGGAATACCTTATAATAGGAGTCTCCTTCCCAGTAAGCCATTGGCGCCAAGTCTTCAGTCAGTTTTCTATAGAGAGTCGGAACTTCATAATCTTATGTCTTCCCAAGAGTTAATGTAAACCATGTCGTCAGCTCTCATCCAGTTCAGCATAGTGTTTAGCCTTTTGAAATCACCTGACGGCAAGTGCTCCGTGGCATCTTCCATACCCTTTGGAGTAGGTCTTGTGGTTGAGACCAAAGCCAATCCCTCATATTCGACATATACTCCAGCTTTCAAAATGCCTTTCAAGCAGAATTGCCGATGTATATAATAAGGAGAAAGAGAGTCGATGAAAGTTTGCAATTTTAGCAAAAGAGATTCTATTCTTCCCCAACGTTCGGTAGTCTTTCTCTTGAATCCTATTTCCAGGAGGTTGACTCCATCGAGCAGCTCCTCATCGGCGGTGTCTTCAAACGAAGATAGATTCACAATCATCTCGAAGCCTGCCATATCTTCTGGAGCCTGTTGGGATAGCCAAGCGTCATATTTCTGCCTGATTACAGCTTCCTCTTTTTCATTGACATAGGTGGAGAAGAAGACGACCTCTCTTGTGGAATCATAAAGCCATTTCACATCATATCCCTTAGGATGTCTCAACAAAGGATAATCTAAAGTTCCAGTAGTCTCGATGTCGCTTCCATCTTCCAGTTTCTGAAAAATCGCAATGCGCTTTGGATTTTCTGCCAAGGCTTCGCGATTCTCTTGCTTGATTTTCTGGTTATGGCGAAGATGTAGCACTAAGCCCAACAATCCGACCACGATGATGCAACAAATGGCAATGTATATCCACGTCATAAAAGACTTGCAATAAAAAGGTAATAAGCCTAATACTATCAGCAAGCCTATTCCGATGATGACGGTTATGGGATATTCGGTGTGATTCTTTGCCATTAGTACTTCATGAGCCAAGAAATCAGCTTATTCACGACGCTTGTGGCTAAATCCTTAGGGCTACGAGCCGGTTCAGTAGGTCTGTGGATGAAGACGCAGATGCTATAGCGAGGATTTTGGGCAGGGAAGAAGCCGACAAACGAAGTTTCGGTTAGGTTGCAGTCTTCAGTATAGTAATCTTTACCCCAATTATCATAGACGCCAGCAAGTTCGATGCCCTGAGGAGCATAATCGGCTTGTATGCCATCCGCCTTGTTGAGCCCCACCAACACGTCTTTAATATATTGGCGTTCCTTTGGCGTTGTCGTATTATCAGGTGCCACCTCAACGGAGTCCCCCTTCAAGGTAGGGTAAACGGATGCATCTTCATGGTTGATGCTCCAAGTAGAAGCTGCGATTTCCATGGCATTGGTGGAATGTGGATGTTCCATCATTTTTTGCCAAACATCGTGTGCCCTCTCATTCCCCATGGCAACCTGTGTCATCTTATACATCGCCACATTCGATTTCTTGACCAAGGCTTCCCTGACCGTCATCTTGCCATAACCTCCAGTATGCCAGTTGTGGTCTCTTATCTTCAGTCCATCTTCGGTATCATAGACACCATTGCCAGCATCAATGCTATCTTCGAGGTTGGCGTCAATGTCTGCCAAAACAGCTGCGGTTCCAATCGTTGTGATGCAACGAGGACTGAACACATTTCTCAAAAGTTTGGCATCTGAAAAGCCATTGTCTTTCTTCTCCAAAGCCACCCAAGCTTTCAGTCTTCCGTTTTGGGCATCGATGACCGCAATTTGTCCATAAGTTCCATCCAGTGCTTTCATTCCCTTTTGTAGTAGGCGCTTGCATTTCTTGGAGATGGCAGTGTCGATGGTGGTGCATTCAGATAGGTTTCCCACGTATTCAGGGTTGTCATGCCAAATGCCGAGTGTTTGGTTGTTGTTGCCATAGACCCCGATGATACCTTGCTCAATGCCTTTTTCGGCATAGAAATAAAAGATTTCCGTATTGTCTTCAGCGATCTGTCGGCGAGAAAAAGAGAGGACATCATATTCGATGTTTGTCACATTCTCATGCCTTTGCAGATCGTAGATGCCGCATTTCGCGTCTTTCAGTACGATGGCAAACCGCTTCTCCTCGCAAGTGTCGATGCGATAGCAGTTTTCCAATGGAATCTGGGTGATGTGATCCTTGGGAGAGAAGGTGCTGTCGGAGTCGATGGCATCGGAGATTGCTTCATTTTGGGCAACGGATGGTAGCCCGGTAAATGCTAGGGCTATTGCTAGGAATACGGTCTTCATAATCATATTAATTTTGATAGTTCATTATTGTTTACTTTTTAATAATACACATGAGTCTGGTATTTTACAAACTCCAACTTTTACTTTGCAATTATTTCTTGCAATTATCGTAAAAGCCAACAGTTTGATGGAAATTCATTTTGTGTTCAGCATCCTACGTTCCTTATTATAATATGTAGAAGGCAAGGGCAAACTTTCTTCTTTCAATAACACTTTCCCAAAGTATGGCTTTAGTCCTTTTCCCCAGTGCTACATCCGGATAATGCCATAAAAAGAAACAATGTTATGAATATAGCATTGCCCATTGTTCTGTATTTACATACGATATTTTGCATATCATTTTTGGTGTCAAATCTTATGAAGGTTTCCCATATTTGTTTTCATGAGATTCACTTTTCAAGCAAAAGAAGATAATTAAGACAATGCATCCAATATATGGAATCAAAATCAATAAGTACCACCAACCGCTTTTGCCAATATCATGAAGACGTCTCACAGATACTGCGATATTTGGTAGTATAGTCCCTAATCCATATACAATGGCAAAAGAAGCTAAAGATAGTATTATAACTTCATTAGGGACTATTAGCAAAAGAAGATATACCCCTAGGAATATAAGTACATTGAATAAATAGAATGACCAAAATTCTTTTCTTTTTGCTCTTCCTGAAAAGGTACAGTAATCGCAAAAACACTTTTTTACGGCTTCCATAAATGAAATGTTTCTTCCTTCGATTATGGTTTCGCTGTTGGATTGTTCTTTATGGTCGTCATCATTTGACTGGTAGGTTGAGTTCCCTAAACTAATGCCTTCGTCATTTCTTGATTCACGTCTGTCGTTATCATTGCTACTAGGGAAATAGGCGTTTGGCTTGTCATTCAAGCTTTCGGTATTTTTCAGTACTTTAGGCTCTTCAAGTTTAGTACCGCATTTCTTACAGAATTTAGCATTGTCATTATCAATGACGCTGCCACATTTTGGACATTTTCTCATTGTTTATTATTTTATGTCGATGGTTACAATATTTTTTTCATCACCAACTGCAGTCATTTCTACTTGATATGTTTGTGGTGCTTTACCTTGTTGAAAAACAACTACGGAGCATATTCCATTATCAGCAATATTTGTTGCTCTTGAAGATTGAAAATAATTCAAGGATACTTGGTATTGTCCTTTTGGTGGATTTTCCCAATATATGTTTTCTGCAGAACCATTTCCACCATTTCTGTTGTCTACATCCAAATAGCCACCCGATGATGTATCTTGTGGCTCTCTATAGTTGATAACTTTTCCGCTTGGTTGCTTAATATGTAAGTCTATGTCCCCTTGGAAATTCCACAATAGTGTAACTTTTAAGTTTCCTGATTTTCCTGTCTGGCGAGCTTGTTGTACTACGGAAGTTGTGTCTGTATTTTCGGTAGGGGATACATCTTGTTGATTTTGGCTTCCTTGTGCAGTAGCACCAGCATTATTCTCCTTACAGCCTTTGAAGTTGAAAAGCAAAAGAAGTATAATCAGAATTGGATACAAAGAAATAAGTATTGCTTTCAAAATTTTCATATTCTCCAATTATAAGGTGCGGAATAAAATAATGATTGCTAATTGCATAGCCAAAAAGATAGGTACGCATATAACAAACTTTTTGTGTAATGTCTTATGAGCAAATATGACCATTGCGCAAAGTGCGCCAAAAGCTCCTCCTATAAAGGATAGAAGAAGTAAAACTATCTCAGGGATTCTTGAGTACTGAAAAATAGCAAGATGTTTATCCCAAGCATATAGAGCAAAGGTCAATATGCTCATAAAATATAGAAACATTAAATCATTCATATTTTCCTGTTTAGTTATATATTTCGTTTGCAAATCCTGTCACAATTGCTTCTATTAATGGCCACAATATGAAGCAAAGTATAGCTGTAAGAACACCTAAAAGAATTTCTAGCATTCTTCTTTTCCACGATGTTTTTGGTGCCTTCTCTTGTATAAGATATTCATATTCATCTTTATCGATGGTAAATGGTACTGGCTTATATTCATCTTTCCATCCCTTGAATGTAATTTCAACAGGAACGCCTGTTTTAAAATGGTCCGATTCGATATAGGTTACTCCGTCTTCATCTAATGGTGAGTTTATATCCTCAACACCATCTTGGTGTAGATTTACTTCCTCACATGAAATTGCATTATCGTTGACATCCCTGAAAATCAGTTTTATCAGGGGTATTATATCTTCTTCTATGAAAAAGACATATTCTATTTGATTTGCATCTAATAGATAGGAACAAGAGATTTCTGGATGATTTGTATCAGTTACAGTTATGTTATCGCCAGGGAACACATCTGTAACTTGAACTATTCCTGCATCATCAGACATTGCCACTTGATGGTCATTTGGTTTTGTGATATTAATGGAATAGTCGGGAACTACAGAACCATCTTTTCTCTTGACTACTATATAAGGAGTAAAAGGAGTTTCTTCTTTCTCCTCTTTTTTCCTCTCCTCTTTAGGCTGTTCTGTTTTATCAAAAACGAATATATTCTCTATCTCAGGTCCAAGAAGTTTGGATTGGGGCTCATATCCTATTACGGAAACTTCACAATTTGCATTTTCTTGGAATTCTACATTTTGGATGAATTTGCCATTGTCGTCTGTCTGACCTTCGTATATGTTGTCACCATAAGTGATAACTACTTTTTGATTAGAAACGCCTTGGCTGTTAAATAGTACAGATATGCTAATGTCTGTATTCTTGGGTTGCAAAGGTGGTTCTTCAAAAGGTGATTCAAATGCGAAAGAGATATGATTTTCTGTAGCATCAATGGCTTGTTGCTTATTTTGATCTCGTACAGATGCTGATACTATTTCTCCCTCATGATAAGCAACTTCTATTTTGGCATTTCCGGCAGAATCAGTTTTAAGCTGATAGTCTTTGTTATGATATGATAATGATATATCCTCACTTTGCAAAGGAAGTTCATTCTCGCTTACAGAGACATTTATTGTTGTATATGCAGTAACATCAAAATCATATTGTGACTTGCTCTCAATAATGCTTAATTTTAAATCATTTCCTTTATTTAAATCAACTAATGTAAAATGTTCGCCAACCTTCAAATCTTTAAACTTATAATAACCGTCATTATCAGTTGATAATCTTTTAAGTTGCTTTGTAAGTCTTATGCCAAACTCATATTTGGGTAGTCGCTCGCCATCATATAAAAAGGATAAGGAAATTGGGTTTTTCTTTTTGAAAGAACCTTTGTCTCCCTCAGAAACAACTCGAATAGGCTTTTTAAATCCCCAACCTGTTATAAGAATTCTTGTCTCTTCTGCATCGTCATAATAGTATATATAGCTATCGTCAGGTACAGTAAAAAGAGCATCTGCAGTTTTCTCTCCTAGTATTCCTGCAATTTTATTTTTAAGTTTAAATAGAGCCGAGTTGACGGTTTCTTGCTTAAAATCACTAGCTTCTAATAAAGAGTGCCATTGGCATCTGTCGTCTGTCCAAGCATAGAACCCAGCACCTAGGCTGATTTTTGCAAACGGATTGTCCTCCCCTAGTTTATTGCAGAGTATTTTATGTAATTCCGGAAGGTCTTGCTTGATAGTTTTATATACTTCCTTTACAGATGACTTCTTTTCCATAGATATTCTATTGCTTTAATAATTCATTTTCTATAGGAGTATGCTTGTTGGGGTATTTTTTTAGCATTCCTTCAAATTCTAGATATACCTTTTTAAGATAAGGTATTTGCATAGTGTCCATTTCTATGCGTTTCCCTAGGCTGTTGTGACCAAAAATGATTTTTTTGTCATCTTGATAAAAAGATACGTCATAATTTACTCCTTTCCTGTTTTTATTTATGTTTGTGATAAATTCTTTTAGTGCAGCCAAACCATTCTCGAAATGAGATAGGCGTTCAAGATAGGCTGAGATTTCTTCCTTCTGCACTTGATTTAATCCATCTAAACTTTTGGCTTTTCTTTGTAAGTCAAAAATGTTTTCTTTGTTAAATGGAGAATTTAAAGCAGTGATGATATTGTCATAGACTCTCTTATTCTCCATACATTTCTCAGTATTTAGTAGTAGTTTCTTTACGTTCTCGTCATCAGAAAAGTTTGCACATTTTTCCTTGATTTTCAGTAAATCGCTATCTTTCATTTTGGAAAAAGGCAGTTTGAGATAATCACCATTTTCCCTGAGGATGTCGTTACTGACTTTCTCCTGGATATTTTCAAGATTGATCAACTGTTGTTGGTTGTTGTTAAGAAGGGCTGTGCTAGATTTTATGGAAGCATCTAGTGTAGCTAACTTCTCTGACAATGCTTTATTCGACTTTTCTAGTTCTTCTTTTTCTTTAAGTAAGTTCGTCAATTTTGAGTTTTTGTCATCAGATTGACTTTTCTGTAACTTTTTGGTGAGAGAATTCAACTTTGTTTGTTTGGCATTTAGCTCTTTAGTCAATGCAGCCAGTGACTTATCCAAGATTTTCTCTTCTTCTCTAAGATTTTCCTTTTCTTCTAGTAGAGAAGATTTGACTTGTAACTCTTTTTTATATAACATTTCATAGTCGTTACCATCATTTTGCTTATTTGCATTAGGAATGGAATCCTTTGTGCTTTGAGCAAAGGATGTTGTTGGTAGCAAAATTAACAAGCTAACTATGGCATAAAAATATAGACTTCTCATCTTATTTAACATTCATATTTTCAATTAGTTGTTCGGTTTGCGTAGGAACCTCAAAAGGATTGGCTTTTAATTCCTTCCAATACCTTCTTACGAGTTTATCCAAAAATGGAATGAGGTTAAAATACCTGCTATATACTAATTCAAGATCTTTATTTTCCCCCAAGATAATATAATGCCGTATTTTATCAACGCAGTCTTTTTTATTTTGGGCGTTCTTCTGACTTCTGTAAGCTTGAATGTCTTTATCGTGATTGATTTTATAGATGATGCTTTTGAGTTCTCTTAAGCCACCAGCATATCGAGACAATTTTGTATCCAATGAATCCATCTCAGAGAACTGGGCTTTGCTAAGACGATAAACTCCTTGCGCTATGTTATCCTTTTTTAATTCTAAAAGAGGAATAATCTTCTTTCGTATATTGACAATGTTCGTGTTATTGAACTCAGAATTTAGTGCATTTACTCCTCGTTCGTACATTTCTTTATTTTTAACGGCAGCATTCACTCTTTTTTTGTAATCCTCAAACCCATTAAATGATTTATAATTATCTAGTGTATTTTGTAATTCTTCTAATTTCTTGCTGTCGATTAAAGAATATCTTTGAGTGAGATATTGAATATTTTGCTTATAGTTAATTTCATTTTGGATACTTTGATAGGTATCCATTCCTCCCATCTTGTTCTTTATATCATTTAGCTTTTTGGATAGTTCTGCATATATTTTTTCATTTTCACAATATTTTTTATTGAGTTGTATATTCGTATCTTTCAACTTAGAGTTTTCTGCTTCTAATTTTGCTAAATTTTCAGTAGAGTTAGACTGGATGCTTTCTGCTAGCTTTGCCTCTTTTTCTTCTATGAGTAAATTTGCTTTTTTTACTTCAGCTTTTAGTTTAGCTTCTCTTTTTTGTTTGCTAGAGACGCTGTCTCTTAAGCATTTGATGTCTTTGCCTAAAGTAAGATTCTTTTGTACAATTTCTTCCCATGCCTCTTTTTGTCCCCATATTTGTAGTGTGGGGACAAACAAAAGGGCAAGGAAAACTACTTTTCTTATATATTTTACTCGTAATTCCATGATGATTGCTGATTTACATTATATGCGAAATCACTGACAAATGAACTTAACATACTATTTTTTCCGAACTCTTTAGTATATTTGCTGACAACATTTCTTAATCTTCTCAGATTGTCCATCGTCATCATGCCATCTTTGTTATAATATGATTTGATTTTATATGCCAATGATTGATAGAATGATGTCTTTCCAGTTGAAAGCTTGTTTGGTATGTTTTCTAAACCGTTTTTAATGTCAGAAATGTTAGAGAGATAAGCCTTGTAATTGGCATTACTCAGTATACTTTGTCTCTGGCTTAAAATAGAGTTTTTGTATGCAGAGTATGAATTCCAACTATTGCCATCAAAATGTGGAACTAGCCCAATATTCTTGTGTATAAAGTTGTATGCAGACAGATAGCTAGCATATACATCCTTTATTTTCTTAACATTAGGGTCACTTATTGCATTTTGGTCTTTGCTTTCGATAAGTCGAATAGCATTGATGTAATTGTCAATTTTTGTCTTGTTGCAACCCGTACTTTTCCACTCTTCAAAGATTTTGTTATAGACAATTTCTGTTGCAGTCTTTGTATTCAAATCTTCAAGCGATCTCGTGTTGTATTGAGTGCTTAACTGTTGGACAATATCGTAGTGACTCAAAAATAAGTCTTTGTCCCAATCCCCTTTTTGCTCCCAATCACTTATGAATTGTTTGCGATACATTTCATGGGTGTTGTCTGGTATTGGTGACAAGGCTTTACCACCAGAATCAGGAATGATAAAGAACGCTAATATTGTTGCACCTAAAATTACCGTGAATACTAAAAATAACTTGATAGCTTTCATAAATGATGTTGCTTTATTTGTTTTTATATCTTGTTGTTTTATTATCTTTCTATAGTAGGATCTTTCTTCGTTTTTTTGCTCTCCTTATTATTATTTATTGGGGGTTGTCCTTTTCCTCCGCTTTCTTTTGTCCTTTTTGAGCCACTTGTGTGTTTAGTTGGATTAGATGGAACTTGCTGTGGAGAAATTGCATCTTCTATTTCCTTTAGGTCGACAAAAGACTTAAATAGGCTACTGTGATTTCTGAAGTAAACCTCTGCTTCTTCTTTTTGTGTTGATGAATAATCTTGCAAGTTTCCATTAGGAAAGTACGCTTTACATATCAAATATAGACAATTTCTATGTTTGTTGTATATGTGTAGTTCGTTTCCTCTGTTTAGATATGATTCTATTGTAGTGACATCGCCATTCGTTATGGCTATAACAACAGAATAATAATCTTTTATTCTACCTATCGTTTTGCCTTTAAGTTTTTCTTTGTCAACTCGATTAAAGTTAGCAGAATCTTGTGCATATTGATTATAAATCTTAGTTACATCATCAAAAGACAAATCTTTAGTATTCAATTTACTGTTGATTGAATCTAAAGTATGTTTGATTTGGTCATCAGTTGCGCCAATAGGTGGGGCAGTGTATGATGGATCTGGAGTCTGGACTGGATTTGGAATATCCGAATGATGATAGATACCCAAAGTGGCGCCAAAGATTAATAAGATGATAGCAGAAAAGAGAATTGCTGCCAGTATTATTTGCTTCTTGTACAATTTGAAGAATGTAATTTTTTCGAAATCATCATCTTTTAAGAGTATAAAATCTTCTATACCCCAAACATCATTTCCAATGTTTGCTTTATAATAAGTTGTGTTATTCAGCTTAAACAAGATATATGATTCTTTATTAATCAGTTTTTTGTCAATATAAAAATGAGCTTCTTTTTCTCTTGTTTTATTTGTTGGATTAAAGTGTGCTGTAGTAAAAGCTATGATGTTTCTTTTATTCATTTCACGAAGAGATACCTTCGCACGTTCTGGAATTTGTGCACAATTTGATAATTTTATAGCCAAATCCACAACATGTAATTTATTCTTGTCTTCGGATGAAGGAACTGTTGCTGGATATTTGTGCTGCCCTGCCTTTGATTTCGGTTTTGTTGGAGTCAGTTCCTTTGGTTTTATCTGAGGCTTAGGCTCTATGGTCAAACGCATTTCATTTCCATACAATGTAAATGCTTTCAAAACATATTCGTTGCATGTTAATTCTGGTCTGATACTGTTTTTAAACTCCTGTGAGTTTTCGATTCCTCTGAGGGTAAAGCAAAGATTTCTGTCTATTTCGATTGCCCCATTTTGACCGATTAACAAGAATGGTCTCTTTTCGACAAAATATTGCTGATAATCATTTGGAACGACAACTATTTGGATAGTTGTGACTTTTTCTATAGCCAATCCTTGTGTTGATACTCTTATAGTCTCAGCAGCCTTATTGATATGAATATGTTCTGAAACTTTACCTGCTAATGCTTCTTCTATTGTGAAGGTCAACGTTTTGTTTGTATAGCAAATCGGATCTTCGTGAGAATTGATTGATATTGGAACCGCCTCATCTGTTACGACACCTTCTAACTGATTGTCAATATAAAGAGAATAGGCGATTTTACGTGGTATTTCCAAATTATCAATTGGAGCATAAGTGCTGCCATTAGACGAATTTGCAAGGACAATCTCACTGAATTTTTGAAATTCTGGGTATTGAATGTCTGCTAATATTTGCTTAATGGTTTGGTCGTCTCCTATGTAATAGCCAATAGAGCCTTTTGTGTTCATCACACGCCATGGAGTTTCACATGGAATGATGGAAAAAGAGGATGCGGCTTCATCAAGAACATGCTGATCTACCAAACCATCTTTAAATTCGTATGTCCCTCTTACTGTATCCTTGCATTCTAAGCACTTATTTAAAAAAACATCCAATAGCGTTTTTAGCACATTATAAGGTGTATTTTCATTTGCAAGTTGAAATCCCTTAGGAATTGAAAATGCAATATGAAACGTTGAAGGACGAATTGCATTGTGACTACGAACATTATTTTTTACAAGTTTGTATATCACATAGTTTTCCACAATTTTTACTGTAAAGAAATATGAATTGTCATTGAAACCGACATATTCTTTATCTTCCAGTTGAAACTGGGGACTATTTATTGATACCAATGGAATATGACCACTATTAGAGGCTGGTCTTCCATTAACTCTCACTGAAATATTTGAATTTGCCATAATATTAATTTAAAATGTCCTTAAACTTATCCCACCAGGTTCTATTCTTGATTTCGCAAGTGGAATTTTGAATTGCCTTTACCAATTTATTTGAATCAGTTGGCTCGTACTCGTAAAGTCCTCCTACATAGAATGTACCTAAACTAAATGTATATAACTTTGGACAAAATCTTGTATTTGTATTAATAGAATACTCTTTGCACAAATCAATTAATGGGTCAAGAATATCTCCTCCATATTTGTTGTTGAATATACTTAGTGCTTTATCTTCACGTTCAACCTCATTTCCTAACACGTCAGCCTTTGTCATTATGATATGGATAGAATCAACCTTCTTCATAATTTCAGCATTACTAGAATCCTTGAATAAATCTACAATCTTCTGTAAAAGTGTTCTTTGATTTACTACACAATACTCAAGATGAGTAATAGGCTCTCCTGTTTCTTCATCATATCCATCAATGATGTCACGGTTAATTCTTACAACGTTAGCCGTTGGATCAATAATTAAGAAAAATGACTTTCTGTTACTGTTCTTCAATAATTCTGTAGCTCCACTACCCATTTCTTCAAATGTGAAAACATGATCAGGATTATTTGCAATGCCAAATGCAAATTCTTCACCAGACATCTCGACTAAATTTACTTTATGACTAGTTGATTGCTCATTTCGGTTACTAATAGTAGCTTCTAAGGTCGTAACAAAGCTTCCAGGTGTAGGTGGTACCGTGACTCCTACATCAGTATATTGCTGTAGGGCAGCAGCATATTCTCCTCCTTTGGAAGCTAAGTTGATGTGTAAGGAATTTGAGCGTGACAATCCCATTAAGACACAGGTTTTACCAGTTGAAGGTATTCCAAAAAAGAATACATCTGTATAACCATCTTTGCATTCTGCTTGCGATGATTCAATAGCCTTGTTGATATCTGGCAAGTCCGTTTTTATGTTTGTATTACGCAATGTCTGAAGAATGCTTTCTGTCATCACTTTGGCATTGATCAACTCTCTTTCTGTTGCAATTCCATCATTTATGAGTTTTAGTAATCTATCAACTTCATAATGGTTGGGATCATTGCGCATCATACTTATTTCTACTTGCTTTAAACTGGCAATGAGTATTAATGCTTGCTGTCTAAATGGAGTATTAGAATTCTTTCTGACATAATCATTAATAATAAATATATCATTAGAGTTTTTTACGTTATTCCATTCTACTATGGAATCCAAGATATTCTTTGCTTCTTGCTTATGTAGCCCTAAAGCAAAAAGAGACAAGTAGTTTTGTATCTCTTGTATGTTCTCTTTGTCAACTAATCCCCAAACACTGTCGTCAATTTCATTTTTATGTACAGTGTTTGGATATTTGTGAAGATAAGAAATTAATGAAGAGGTAGAAAGGGTATCGACATTATCCCAATCTGCTTGTTCTTCCTGTGCTTGCTGTTCTTTTATGCTATTCTCTACGCTATTGACCAAGCTCCACGCTTCATCAACGTGATTGCCAGATGGGCGTAAACCTTCCCATCTTTTGATATAGTTGTTCAACTTTGTCAACAACTCTTGTGTAGGATTTCCCTGTTGTAAAGCAATATCTGCCCACTCCTTTTGCTCCTCAGGATTTGGGAGAGAACTTAATTGTTTCTCTATATATTGCTTTCTGTCTGCACTCATCTGAGGAAAGTCGTCCAATGAAAGGTTCTCGAATTTTTGGATGTATTCCAACATCTTGTTAACATTGGTATTTGGCTCTCTTTGGATAAGCTGACGTTTTTGTAAATCTGTTAGCTTTGTCATAATTATATTAGTTTAATGTCATACCTCCATCTTCTATACTATGTTTGCTTATGCCTAAATTGCTTGTACGATAGGCAACGATATAGTTGATTAAGATTAAAATATGTATTAAAAGTACGATGAAGATAGCAGTGAGACTGAAACCATCTGCTTCTTTTAATGCCTTTCTAAATTTGAACGAGTCTATTCCCCCTTGGATAGCAAATGTTTTCTTTTGATACTCACCTATCGTATAGCTACGTGAGTTTATGTCGTATGTTATTGTAGGGAGTTTTGCCTTTTCTGCTAATGAGTTCAATTCCTTTTCTGTAGATGTGGCAAGTTCTTCTATTAACTTAGCTTTCATCGGGATTTGTACGATACTCCAGCTATTTATAGAATTTTTAATCTCGTTTTGCTGTTGAGTATATGAATCATATAGAGCCTTATACCCTGATTCAATTAGCATATTTCTTTGGATGGTCTCAAAATTATTGGCACTTTCTCTTGTGTGCTGAATATGGTTTGCATCCATAAACTCTCTGAGGCTTGCATCACAAATTTGTCCTATTCCTGTGGCATTGCGAAGACCTGTTCCTGTTATAGAAATAGCATTTTCTTCAAAATTTTTATAGTCCGTAAAAACACTTTCTATTTTCTGTAAATCAGCTTCTGCGTCTTGCTTTATTGTCTCTTTGTTATCATTTACAACAAAGAAATGCATAATTCCACAAAAAAGTGACAAAGGAATTGCTACGACAATATAAATGCCAAGCGTAACATACTCAATTATTCTCCATGTACCAAGATCACGTTCTGCTCCTTTTGCTTTGATCATAAACCAAAGAAGAAAAGCCGTAAAAGCCGTTACAGCCAATGAGACGATTATGTCCCAACCCAATTCTCCTCCACTCAAATAGGAATGCCCTAAAAATGAGAATACTAATAGGAGAACAAGACCAACGATTGCAATAATGTTTGCAATGGTGATTTTACCCGAATTGTTATTTGCCATATTGTATAATATAATTTTTAATTACGTCTAGTAGATGTACTGCTGGATTCGACGGTCTGTTTTGCCTTTACCAAAGCATCCTTAATTTGTACAAGATTACCGATTTCTGGTGCTCCAACTACTGGCTTTCCTGTAGATTGGAGTATTTGAATAATCTGTCGAGTTGTAAGATCTTTATTCTGGCTCTTGATAAGAGCCACGACTCCTGTGATAATAGGGGCGGAGAAACTCGTTCCATCCCAAGCGTCAAACTTGTTGTTAGGAAGGGCACCCCAAATCTTTACACCAGGTGCCGAAATTGTTGACTCTTGAAGGTTACGCTCTCTAAAATTACCAAAATTACTGAAATCAGCTTTTCGTAAATTTTTATCTACCGCTGAAACTCGTATTGTGCTTTGATTTCTTTTTGATGTATCCATAGCACTGTAGCAATTGTCATTGCCTGCTGCCCAAACAATAGTAGCATTATGTTTTTCTGCTATTTTAAATACATAGTCCCACATTTTTTCTTGTGGCTTGCCATATTGGGATGCAAATTGTAATTGCTTTTCAAGTGGCATATTTGTAATTTCTTCAGTAAAACTTGCACCACATGAAAGGTTTATCACATTTGCACCATGATAAATGCAATATAGTAAGCCTTCTACTTCTGTAATTGTATTTACAGATTCTCCCATACTTACAGGAATGTATTTGCATTTGGGTGCAATGCCAGATGAACCTATATGGTTATTGGCATTTCCAACGGCTACTGCAGTTACTAGAGTGCCATGTCCAGCATAATCAACTGGTGCTCCTGGTCTAGGAAAAACATTGGAAGTTCCGTTGGCTACAGAATAGGGGTAAATGCATCTATTTCCTTTAAGCTCAGGATGGTTTAAATCCATATAGCTATCCACTATGCCAACGATGATATCAGATGATCCTTGGGTAATACCCCATGCCTCTTGTGCTTGTATCGGTTTAAAATACCAAGACTTTTGGAAATCTGAGAAGGCTGGGTCATTAGGAGTTACTGCGGAATATTGAGTCATCACCTCAACAGGAACAACCATAAACTGAACCTCAGAAATTTGTGAGGGTAATTGTTGGCATATCGACATTCTTTGTTCCTCTGGGACACTTAAAATCGCAGTCTTAGATCCCGTGTTGTAATATTCGATTTTGTTGTTTGGAGTGGGGTATAATGATGAAAACTTTGTTGCGAATTTTTTGAAAGTGTCATCATTTGCCTCTGAATCAAATATTACGTAAAGGAGGTTTGGATAAATCTCAGTAGCTCCTCCGTTTTCAGGATTGGGTATTGGCGTGATTTCTCCAAAATCTGGCATTGTGTTGTCTTCTGGCGAAGGTAATCCGATGTTCTCTCCGTTTGCGATTGGTTGATTCCATGTACTGTCTCGGTTTGCAGATGGCGGTTGATTGCCATTACTGGAAGTTGAGTCGCACTTTCTGAATAGGCTCAGCAAAAGAATAAGCAAAAACAGTAAGAGGAAGAACAACAAAAATCTCCCTAAGCAACCCAAACATCCCCAAGGTTGCCAAAATGGAGTTTTCCAATATGTTGTTTTTTTCCAAAAATAGATATTTTTCATTATGCTACTGTTTTTTCGTTGATACGATTGATAATGAATTCTAGCTTGTTGTTTGCCTCTTCGTTATAATCAGGAATGTTCAAATATGCAACGAAAGACACAAACATGTATTCCATCCATTTGTTGTAATTCTCCTCGAAAGATGGCAACAGGGCTTTTGGATTTTTAGACATGTCATTGAACATCGAGGTTAGAATTTCTTCGTTACATTCTTCAGATTGCTCTTCCATAATGTAATTGAATGTTGGTAGATGATGGCTTAGGCAAACCTCTTTTGATTTCTGCTCTTTTTCGTCAGTTATGTATTCAAAACCGAAGTCTAATATGAATTCATTGATATAATCAGCTAAGATGTCTGCTAGTAAACTTTCATTTGCAGTGTGAATATCTACAACATTTACATATTCAGCAATGGATTCTGCCATTTTATCCTTAAGTCCAATGGCATCTGATGTAACAATTAGATTGTCAACCAAATATCCCATTACGATAGGGTCAAAGGAATCTTCATTAGCAAATTCATTCATAAAATCAACTGACTTGATTTTTGTAAGCCAATAATTATAGACAGAATCAGCAATGATGCAAGAATTAATCTTACGCTTGTATTCTCCAGAAAATAACTTTTGTGTATCAATTTGTTTATGACTCAAGAAATCTTCTGCTTCTATTTGGTTTTTAAAACCATATATGTCTATGATACATTGCCATTTTTCCTCATCACTTTTGGCTTCTTCTAAAGGTCTATTGCCTTTTTTGCAAGAACTTCTAATGATTTCGTAGTCTTTGAAACTATTTACCTGTGAATTGATGTCCGGTCCTTGCATGGTTTTGTGGATGATCTTATAACTTTCTTGCTCTGCCACTTGGAGAGCATGAATAAGATGACCGAAATAATAGTTGTCGGAATTACAGGTAAAATCCATTTCTCTGAAAATGGCTTTAGCTTTTCGGATGTTGGCATCTAAGATTTTTCCAGCATCTGTTGAAATGAAATAATCTTGTATGTTTGACAAAACTTTTTCTCTCGTTTCTACAAGTATATCCTTGAACTGTGATTCACGAGTGGCATTCATCTTCTCTGCCACTTTTGATAACTGTTCAATAATATACAAAGCGCCATCATTGTCAATAGTTGCAGCTACATCCCAGGAAAGTGCAGGATTAGGGAAAAATCTCTTTACGTTTTCATTTTCGCAGAAAGTTTTTCTCATGTTGTTGAAATAGTCTTTCGGCATGAGCATTTTCTTGTTTTCTGTTTTTTCACCTTCATACAACTTACTTGCCTTTGGACCTGAATATTTATAATCTCTTAGGATATAACTATTATTGAAACTCTCATTTGGTCGAGTCCAATTTAAGAAAATCTTTGTTCCTTTAGCATCCAAACTTCCATCAGCATTGAAGCATTCTGAGTACAAAGTTTTAAAGAAACGCTGTTGCCATCTTCCATTAAGAGCATTAATGCCATTTGCAATTTCTTCTGTACTTTCTTCCATGTCTAGATTGAATTTCGTTCCAATATAGAATAATGGAGAAATGCCGCCAGTGAGATCCAAAGTTCTTTTTCTTTTCTCGATAGTGTCACCTACATAATTTCGAATCCATTCATTTAGCATATGTGGAACGTCTGTCACTTCATTCTTCTCACCATGATGGCAATATAGTAGAATATTGATTAGCTTAGACTCATTGTACTTATTAAATAAATATGCAACCTTTCCTCTCAGCAAGACATTGATTAGAATGATGTCATCTTCCAATGTGCATAAAAGCTCTTTTTTGCGTGAACGAGCCCCTGGAAAATCGAGGAGGTCATTCTCTTTTAATAATGACATTCTCACTTCTCTAGCATTGCCATTGTTGTCTGTCAATGCAGCTTTGACATTTTCGTCTTCTATATTGTCAAGGCAATAGGCTGAAGTCTGTTCTAGATAATCTTCTCCAATTTTGACTATGATTTCTGCACAGACTGCACAAATTTCACTTTTTGTGAGGTGTGGAACCAATGTGAAATCTTGGTTGTGCTTGAAGTAAGCGTCAGTAAAGTATTTAGGTGTATCCAAGAACATCTCGGATAAGCATTGCACACTCATAATCGTATTTTCATTGATACCATCATGTAGCAGTGCTTCTGCTGGAAGATAAACATATTCCGAAAAATGTACTTTCTCTAATGTCTTGAGCATTTTAGAGAATAATTTCGTTTGATATGGACTCTCATTCCATAGGATAGAAAAAATACTAACCCAATCTGTTGTAGGTATTTTGTCTATAACTAAAGCTAATTTATCGAAGAAACTAGCTTTATGGATAAAAGTTTGAGCGTTATTTAAGTGCTTGAAGAAATATGCTTTGATATTCAATATGTCATCAGCTGTTATTGGGGAAGTGGAATTGGCAATGTTTCCAGAATACTTCTCTAAGATCATGTTCCCTTTTTCTTCCAACTCGTTTTCGCTTAAAGATGTGAAATCTGAGATGTCGTTATAATATCCATCACAGAGAATAAGGATGATGTCGGATATAGAAAGACAACGCATCAAAATAGGATATTCCGTGCTGTATCTTTCGGGATTCTTTCTAAAGGATGTAAATCTAGTAACAACACCAGTCGCCTCGGTGTTTTTTGTCTTCGGATTCATCTCCTCAATGAAGTTGTATTGCTTCCCATTTGCTTCTAATGTGAAAGGTTTGCCATCTTTTTGTAAAATGGTATTTATTAAATATGATTTTCCGACTTGGCTCACACCATATGCAGCTATAGCAGGATTGTCTTTACAAGCAGTTTTGATAATTCCTAGCTTTCTGCGTTCTTCTATTAAAGAGAAGAATTTTTGTTCATAGTCAGATGGCTTGTATTTTTTTATCCAAGCCAGAGAGTCATTGATGTTGTCGATCAAATTGTTTATGTTCTGTTCCATAGCTATAGCTTTATTTTATTGACAATTCAAATTCACCCTTATCAAGCCAATATTTGCCTTCGACTAAAGATAATGGTACTAGTTCTAGTTCATTCTTACGGTTTCTAAATTCCTTATCAGTAGCCTCTTCTAAAACCAAGATTTCCTTATTCTCAGTAAAGTTGCGAGATAGACGAACTTGAAGGGAATTGGATGTTCCATGATTGATGATCGCATATAAAGGTCTTGCTTGATAAATAGGAGAATCCAATTGGCGGCATCCCAAAAATGCAGGAAACACTGATATGTTAATTGCTGCAGAAGATGTCGTTGGTGATAACAGAGTTTGGCTAACTTGTCTTCGTTGAGAATTGTATTCTCCAATGTAGTTGGCTGTTGAATTCATTTTCTGAATCATCTTATCAAAATCAATAACTAATCCTTTTAGTCCTGAATGTGAAGATAGATATGCAACCATTCCACCTACAGCAACTATCGTCTTTTGATCGTAGAAATAACCTTGTCCATCAGCAGTTGGGAACCATGTTCCTACTCTGTAGTCATTGAGTTTGACAAGGCGGTCTGGTGAAACAGGAATGTATTTTATAAAAAGTTCTGTTATTGCATCCAGTGACGTCGGACGACCTGCTAACACGATGATGTCACAGTGAACGCTGTAAAGTACCAATGCAAGTTGTTTCATAAGTGGTTCCATTGTTGACTTTACAATGTCACTAACTTCAACAGGATCATATCTCCAATTAAGCTGTTCAAATCTAAAACCGAAATGGTGTTCGAAGTAGTCCAATAGGTATCCTGCAGGCTTTATGTCAGGGAACAACTCGTCAAATGAATATTGTTTGGACGGACGATGTGTTCGCAGCAACTCCATCATTTTTTGAGCTATAGGAACAGAAACTTGTGTGTTAAAGTCGTTTCTGCATTGACGATCTCTATATCCCATCATGGAACTGTCTGCTCCAAAGAAGTCATGAATTAAGTTGGAAGCAAATGCTAATTTCTTTTCTCTTTTTAGTTCTTCGTCAAGAGTCAAGCAAATATCGTCTACCTTGTTTTTGTAAACAATATTATCCAAGCAAGGCATAGCTTTCAATTCCTCTTCTTTCATATCGATTATGCGAGCAATCAAAGCTGATGTAATGTTACCTAAATCTTTGTAAGGCAGTTCTTTGCCTTCAATGATTAAGTTTTGAATTAAACTTCGCAAAATGTCATCGCCAGCCAAATAAAAACTGTCCCAGAAGAGAGGAATTGGGGTTATCTTACTTGTAGTATTGCCTTCATGCTCGTAAGTACATACCATAATATCCGTAGTTCCTGCACCGATGTCTATAGTACCTATCGTTAGAGCCTTTTCGTTATACCCCTCTTCTTGTAACTTTTTTCGTTTATGTCCCTTTAATTCGAAGAATTTATAGATTTCTCCATTATAGCGTTGGGCAATCTCTGCATATAAATAAACCAACTGGCAACAAGAAGCTTCATCGTATTTCCACGCTTTCTTATTTGTTGGTGCGTAAGGATCAATCTTCTTAAGCGAATCAGGAGAAGGTGTAATTTCTACCATAGGAAGATTCGTATAGCATTTCGTTAATGCTAAATATGCATCCTTGGCACTATGACGCAAGAATACTTGCTCGCTTATAGGCATGGCAGTTGGACAAGTTACGATGACATTTCTAATAACTCGTCTAATATCTACGTTTCCCCACTGTTTTCTGTAACTGATAGAGTTTACTTGTGATATTGCATGATTGAATATCTCAATAAACGCAAAAGTCATAAGAGACGCTCGTGAATAATGATGTTCTTCTTGGTCGAAATCAATTAACTCTACTGATTCAGAATGATCCGCTTCGGGATTAAATGTTCCGTCTTTGCCGAACATTTTGGACAAAACAGGAACAGAAATCTCATTGGAAAGAAGAACGTTGAAAGGGTCTTCATTAGTTATCAGATTTTCCCATTGGCCCTCATATTCTTTGTGATCCCATAAATATCGTTTCGGACTAGAATAATTGGTTGTCTTTTCCGAAACACCTTCTTCCTCTAAAGATTGGTAAACTAATTGTCTAGCCTCTTCTCCTATTCTTATGAAACTTTTCCATTGGAAAATGTCCTCATCAAGAACAATGTCATTTCCAAAGTCTGCTTTTCGGAATGCAATACGCATATCGAAAGACTTGTTTTCGTATGAAATCCATGGCTTTGATAGATTTCTCAATTCCAACATTTTACTTTTTGTAAAGTCGCCTTCCTCAAATAATACGCCACAAGTTCTAGAATTGCCAATGTCAAGAACTAAATCTACAGGCATTACTTTTTTCTTGTTATCGTGTAATGCGATCTCAGGCGCTGCATTTACCAAACGGATATAGTTCAGAAAATATATATAATAAGCTTTGTACTTACAAGATGTATCCTTATCGGTATTGATTCCTAATATAGCTGCTATGTAATCTGAAAAAGCATGGAAATCCTCTTGGGAGGACATAAAGCGAAGTAACAAATCCACTTTGTTGCACATGGAATACTCAGTCAGTCCATTGTCTTCCTCAGTGAAAGATGGTCTGATAATATCCCACTCATCATCGCTGGTTTGTGTATCAAAAGCCCATGTAAGTCTAAATTTAGAGAACCCCTTTCTCGTTCCTTCTCCAGCCTTACTTATCATCATTCTACACCAACCTAAAGGAGCATCGCTTGTTATTCCATCAATTTCTTTTCTGAACATTGGCATAGGAAGCCATTTGTCTAAAAGTAAATCGAAAGCAGGAACTTTAGTATGCCCATCTACAGGGTCGTTTACTCGAAATGAAGCCAATGCATTGATACCGTAAACTTCATCGTCATTTTCATCATATGTCGTGAATAATGTCGTTTCAGCTGACGGATCCATTTGTACCATACCCATATCGTCCAACTCTTCTCTACCATTAGAACGTCGGATAATAGCCTCTGATGATTCCAACTCGTCTATTGGAATATATTTATTTGCCTCAGAGTTATAATAGAGTAGGTTGAAAATTTTGACTTCCTCTAAAAAGTCAATAGTCTCAACGAAAGAATATTTCAAGAGTTTTCCGTTATCTAGCAATAATGGCTCGGAAGGATTAAACTCTATTTCTTTTGTAATAAAGTGAATGCCAGAATTTGCGATTAGATGTTCCATGTTATCAAAATTATTTCTCTATCAAGTTTTTTAAATGTTTTACCCTAATTCCATAATTGAAGTTTTGGGTAGTATTGATCCCAGCAAAATTAATTGCAACTAATTGACCTTGAAGATTAACTACAGGAGAACCACTACTACCAGGAAGGGCAGGAATGGAATACATCAGTCGGTCTTCAGTACGCTGACTAATGGTTCCACTATTGAATTGTGACTTAATCCCTTCTTTAGTTAATGCAAGAGTAGGACCAAGATTGAAACTCGTCATAAAGAGTTTACTATTTTTGTCGTCACTGATTTTCTTTGTAATAGTTTCCTTCCAGTCATATTTCTCTAAAGGATCTTCTTCGGCAACGGTGAATATGTACTTGTTCTCTGGCGTCTTCTTGTCTTTTAATTGTAAGATGGCCAAATCGTGCTCAGAGTCAATCTTTGTCGCTACACATCCAACAAAGTCCGTTGTGGAGGTTACATAAGTGTCATTATATGCAATGCTAATCTTATTGTGGTATTTGATTTCGGACTCACTAGGCTTGATATTGTTTAGTGCCTCGTATGTTGCAGCATATTCTTCACATTTCTCCTCTAGAGCATCTTTGATGTCACGCAACTTATAAAAGTCTTCGTATGAAACCTCGTCACTATAGTTTGCATAATTATAAGCATTTACGGCAGTCTCATGCTTCTCACGATAGTCATTGTAAGCAGACAAAGTAATCTCTTGAAGTGCTTCGATAATCTTTGATACAGACTTGTTTACGTCTTTGTCTTCAACTGTGTTGGAAACAACATGTGCATTGGTAACGATTTTTCCATCTTCCGAAATGAAAAAGCCTGTTCCATAGGAAGTTGATACTTCTACGGAGTCTTCTTCGGTAGCGATACCTTTAATACCTTCTTTCTCATCGTAGTTTGAGAAATAAATCTTGCCACCATTGGACAAATCAACTTCGTAGTAACTTTGATTTTGTACCAAGACTACTCCTGAGGAAATTTCTTTTTTAATGTCTTGCTCTGACTTGTTGCCGCATGACGCTATTGCTATCAAACAAAACAAGCTGGTAAGACTCACTAAGAACTTTTTCATACAAGATAATTTTGTTATGGTTACTTTATTGTTTCTATAAATGCACTTGGTATATACGCTGTACATATCGTTACCAACTCATCCATCACGACAGCAACTCTTTGCTGTCCTTGATAACGTGCTATTCTCCCAACAACTCCTTTGAAAGCTCCATCAATGATTCTGACTACTTGACCTTTTTCAAACTTCGGAATTTCTGTATGAGAGATGATAATGTCTTCTGCTTCAGCCTCACAAATAATCTTTAAACTATCTATTTGACTGTTTGGCACTATCATCGGAGTTTTCTCTATTTTCTTACCTTCATGCTTGTGGCGGTAATAAAATCGGAGAAAGGGGAGGTTGACATTGTCGTAAACATAGGCTTTGATTTCCTCTTCCGTGCCATAGGCGAAGAAAATGTTTGGTAAACGAGATTCTGTTACACTCTTCCTTTTGCCATTTATCATCTTTATGGTATTTACAGTTGGAAGAAAAGCTGTGATACCTTTTGCCGTCATATAATCGTATGCTTTCTTCTCCCTGCCGTATGTGGTTCGTAAAGCATACCAAAGCTGAGGCTCTTTTGGGTTGTTGGATGATTTTTTAGTTGTGGAAAGGGCGTTTTTGGTGGACACCCCTGTTTGTGAATTCTTAGCTACATAGCTTTGAACTTCGGGGAGGGCGTTGGAGGTAAGTCCAGCGCTGGGAGGAATTTCACCACCTCCTACGGTGTTCACATCGGGTGATGCGATCTCATCGACTTTCATATCGGTGCTAACTCTATTCTAAACAGAACCCAAGTTAAGTTGGACACAAAAAAAGCGTGAACCGTCCGTTGTCCGATCCACACTCTGAGGCCGTGAGAAGTGCCCTATACTGCTGAACGAACAACAGTATAGCCCACGCCGATATGATAAGCTCCCCATGAAGCCAATGGTAGCTTCACGGAATCACATAATCACACCCGGAGCATCTACCGTTGCTAAGTTCGAGGCAGTACGTTCATTTGAAATTTCTCACGTTTCAGAGTGTCTGCTGAACATAGCGTCGTAAACGCTTTTCAATATGTCATTTTGCTCTCAATAGATTCCCACCCAAATCCCGCTTCATACCTTTTGCTCGTTTCGAGCTTATGACAGTCAGCTCGGCGTGGGGTGTCTCGCTTGCTCATTATCAGAACTTTACGATTCTTTGGAGCAATATAAGACATAAGAGCCACTGCAAATATAACGATTTTTTCTAAAATCGCCTTTCTTTTCTTTCAATTTTAACATAATTTCTGTTTTAGAGGTGAAGGGTGGTGAAGAGTGGAGAAGCATTCTTCACCCTCGCACTCCTTGTGTTTATCAACATTGCAGAGCACAAGGTGAAGGGTGAAACCTAAAATGCAGATGCATCTTCTACTACCGCTTCAGTTCTTGCATGTTTTCCGTTCACAAACACTTCTCTTTTCTTACTCCTTTGAAATCTTAAAGCCGAGTTTCAAGATTAGCTTGATGGTCTCTACAGAGGTGTTGCGATCGTAAGTCTTTTCATCCTCGCTCAATTCTTCGTATGGCACCAAACATGGATGTTTCTTTTCTGCATCATTTCGCTCTTCTCCATAGGTCCATCCCTGGGTGATTCTGGTCTGTGCCCAAACTTCATGTACGTTCTTGGACATTTCCTCCACCAAGGAGTCTAACTCTTGGGGAAGTTTGATTCCCTGTGTATCTACTGGATTGGGTTTATACTCTTTCATGATTGTTTGCATTTTAAATGTTCGATGTATATTCTTGGAATAGCTATTATCAAGAAGCAGTCATACTTCATGTCGCCAGGATTGATTCTTCTCAAATCCCGATATGAGCAGAGGTCGATATGGATGCCACGTTTTTTGAGTGATTTTCGGTATTCCTTTCGGTCTTTTCCAAACAACTGCTCATCTTCTAAATGTTCTTTTGCTGACAAAGGACGGAAGCCTAACAGCAGCTTTTCTACATTCCAACGAGCATGCTCGCATCTAGCAAGAGATTCAATATTGTCTTTTACAATGCCAACCACTTTCTGGTATTTCTTTTTCACATGCACCCCTAAGTCGAGGAAGTTGATGATTTTATCCTTTTCCTCTTTATTCTCGTTGATTATATATATTAATCGTGATGGAAAGCAATCTGAACAGAAAACATTGGAAAGTTTATTCTTTATGTCGATTTGACTATTGCCCATTTGATCCCATTTCTCTTGGGTATCTTTAGGGGACTGTTGGTAGCAGAAATAGAAAAGTGCTTTGTCATATCGTTCTGCCGTATTGGGGTCGTCAGGCGGAAGGTTGTCAATATCCATACCTACATTGTAAACCATGTTGACACGCTTTGCCATGGATATATCTATTGTTTCTTCATATTCCACATCTGTGATGTCTGATCCTTTTATTCTCAGTTTGTCTGCGGAATTGTATTTGCTAAAGTCCATCCCATCAAAACCAATGAATTCCAACTCTATATCCAGAAATGAATTCTCATTATAGACGTTTTTGACCTCTTTTTCTTGCCAAACCTTAATCGTGCATTTGCAATATCGGGATAGATTGTACAGGTATTCTTCTTTTGAGACAAAGTCTAAAATAGAGGATGGAGATACCTTGGTTTTATCAAACAAGATGGTGATAATCGTTTTGTTATTACCTGTTGCATCATTGAATGTCGGATAATGTGCAACAAACGCTATCTGTCTGGCAACAGACATCATTAGATCGGAAGTTCCTTCTAAAACAACATGTATTTTCTGTTGCTGGCGAATGATGTTGTCGAATACGTCATTTGCAACTAGGGTTCCTAGAACAAATTTCCTAGCCCGATACCAATTTTTGATGATATCTTCCTTAAATTTGCTGCCGTCAGAGCGGAGCAGTAAGCGGAGCAAGTCTTCTGTGTTGTTATCTTGACAATGGGACATAATTTTCTTTCTTTATTTTGTAATCAGCCTCTTTGGGTGACAAATAGATATTACTATTGCTTGCATCATAGCCGGAAGGACTTTGATAAAGTTGTATATCAAACCAAGTCATAGCCTTGATGACATGCTCGATGATTTGCGATTGTTGCCATTCGAAAGGTGCCAGGGACGAGTCCATGATAAAAGCATAAATCTGCAACGGCATACCTTCGTTGGTTTGCTCCAACCATCTGACGATAAGACGAGGTTCATGGGATACGTGGCTGCACTGCATCAACCAATGATAGATATAGTGCCTAAAAACCTCAATATTTAACAAGCCAACTTTGACAAACTGCTCCTTGAAAGGTGTGTCGATATTCAAATCTTCATTCAATCTCTTGACATCATCTTCTGTCAAGGCATGAATCCAACCTGTATCTATAATGAATGTTTTGAGCATTTGGCGTCCATGAGTACGTCCTTCCATCATCTTTTGGTTATTTTTGAAACACTCTGCATGGAGGATGTATGTGGGAAAGCAAGAGGTTGTCGTGTCCCAGTTCTCTATCACCACAGTGGTCAGTGATATTCTCTTCAACATGCCGTCTATGTCGTGTTCCTTTACTTCAATCCAATCGCCTATCTTTAGCAAATGATTGGCTCGAAGATAGAAAAAAGCGACAACGCTCTTGATCGTATCTTGGAATATCCAACCAAGAACTGCTCCAAAGACTGAGACGATGATAGAGCCTGTTGAGTCTTTTTCGATGCCTAAAGTGTATATGGATGCAGCTAAGCATAGTCCAAAAATAGAGAGCAAGATAATTTGGCTAACTGTAATTCTGGTCTCCTGTCGTCGCAAACTATATAGCTTGTTCAAGTTGGCTATGATATATGCAGTTATGCCAAAGATAGTAAAGCACATAGCGATAACCAATATTTTTATCAATATATTCGCTGGCGGCGAAAAGACACCTTCGTGGATTCGAATGATAAACAGAGGTGTTAGGCTAAAGAAAACGGCATAGACGAAAGACATACATAACAATGATGTATGTGACTTTAATAATGCACCCAATATTTGGAGCAAATAGTATTTGCCAGACAGCCATCGTTGCGATAGTTTGCTTTTGTGATACCATCCATATGGGATGGCTATGATCGAAATAACAAATAGAATCCCCAAAATAGTTCCTTGTATAGGATTCCCATTTGAAAAATAAGTATATATCGACATAATAAGCTTGATTCCTTTATGATTTCAAAACTTAACTTCTTCATTGGCTTCATTTGTTGCCATTTACTTTCTTTTCTTCACTTGCTGAGTATCGAAAAAGTCGAGCCAATAGGTCCTGTCAATGATGTGCGTGCCTTTTTCCTTGCCGAGCTTTATCTTTGCCTCAAAGTTGTTAGTTTGTTCATAGAAGTCCAGGTAGAATGAAATGTGATTGCCTTTTTTGTCAGAGCACTCATACTCCCTAACTCCGGCACTTCCTTCTATGTCGTAGTCCACGTCTAACAGATAATCTGGCTTTTCCCTGAGATCCGTGTCTTTGAGGTAAACTGCCATTCGATATTTGGCATTCTCGTCCAGATAGTCTGTGGCATCAAGAATGTCTATCCTATAGATGGCGCGGCTCTTGGTGTCATAGAAACAGTTAAACGCCATTGGCAAAAGTATAGCCTCGCCATCCAACTTGCTCCCAATCGCTCGGTTTGGTTCTTTTAAGGACGTTTTTAAGAGAGTCGTCAGCCATGATGGGGAAGAATGATAGCATCTCTAGGCTATCCTCAATCCATTTTGTGGGGTAAGTACGCATGATGGGATAGGAGGTGAGGTGTGCAAAGTGATTCTTGCATGCGAAAACAAGGCTGCAAGAGAATAGGGCTACTATATATAATAAGGTGTAGAATTGTCTCATGATGTTGTTTTAAAATAGACGCCAATTAGTGTAACTATAAATGAAAATAGATAAAAGAAAACAAATATGCCAAAGTAAGCGATTTTCTCTTTCTTCGTTTTTATGCCCAAATCGATTAGCTTCAATTGCATCAATAGCCATAATGTTGCACTCAATATCAATATGCAGGAATAGAAATAAAGCAAGTCGGTATCTGAATCCCCCCAAGTGGTGAAGAACCAGAAAATAGAAAACAAACTATTTAACCCGAGTAAAAACTTTGCGCTCCAACTTCTTATAGTCAATATGTATTTTCCCACTTTGGGGTATTTGTTCTGAATTTCATCGGAATACCACAAAACTCCAAAAACTAGGCTGGCAAGTATAAACACGGCAGACCACCCCAAAAACAAAAATGCGAAAGCCAGTATGGCCATCAATACACATCCCTTTATGATTACTCCACAGACGGAATGGGATGCGTAATTGGTGAATGAAGCCCAATTTTTGCTAAAGCATTTAGAAATGGAGTTTATATATTTTGCATAGTTTATCTCCAATTTTGGTTTAAAATGCATTCTTGGCTTAAGGTCCATATTTGGGTTATGAGCCATATTTGAGTTGAAATCCATTTTTAGCTCGAAATCTTGTTCCGGCTCTTGTTCCATGCTTGGCTCTTGTTCTTGATTCTGCTCTTGTTCCTGATTGGGCGAAACAAGACCACACCATTTTGTGAGGTCATTCAGCAACTTTTTTTTCTGTTTTTTATCTTCTATGTCAATGATGTCATGTCCACCAAACTGAAACCGGTAATATTTACTTATCTCGGCATCGTCTATTTTCAAAAAGACGATTCTCTTTTTCTCACTATTGGCATAATTGATTTCCTTACGTGTCCATACGGAATTTTCGGAATGCTTGGAATACATAAAAAGAAAGATCACAGCCTTGTCAATGGCATCAATGATGACATCGACAAATTGACGGTCACTTTCAATCCCTATCAAATCTATCCAACAGCTTCCATAACCTAAAAGACTCTCGATTTCATCCTTAAGTTGTACGACAGCGGCGTAATCTTGTCTTGAATAAGAGATAAATATTTTATGCATAATCTTCGTTCTTAAATCAGTAAAGATATAAGTAGTAAACCCTTATTTCATAATCAGGTTTCTCAAATGCTTGACTCTAATTCCATAGTTGAAACTTTGAGTAGTATTGATGCCTGCATAATTGATAGCCACCAACTGACCTCGTAGATTGACTACTGGTGAACCACTACTACCAGGAAGGGCTGGAATGGAATACATCAGACGGTCGTCTGTGCGCTGGCTGATGGTTCCGCCATTGAATTGTGACTTGATGCCTTCTTTGGTCATAGCAAGAGTTGGACCAAGATTGAAACTCATCATAAAGAGCTTGCTATTCTTGTCTTCACTGATTTTCTTAGTTATGTTTTCCTTCAAATTATATACTTCTAAAGGATCTTCCTCTTCAACGGTAAATATATATTTGTCCTCAGGGGTTTTCTTGTTCTTTAACTGGATGATGGCTAGGTCGTGCTCCGTGTCAAGTTTGGCAACTACACAACTTGAGAAGTCGGTTGTGGAGGTTACATAAGTGTCATTGTAAGCAATGCTTATCTTATTGTGGTATTTAATGTCAGACTCGCTAGGATTGATGTTGCTCAGAGCTTCATAGGTTGCTGCATATTCTTCACATTTTTCCTCCAAAGCGTCTTTGATGTCACGTAGCTTGTAAAAGTCTTCGTATGACACCTCGTCACTATAGTTGGCGTAATTGTAAGCGTTAACTGCCGTCTCGTGCTTTTCTTGGTATTCATTGTAGGAAGAAAGTGTTATGTCCTTTAGTGCCTCAATAATTTCGGCTACAGATTTGTTTACGTCCTTGTCTTCGATGGTGTTGGAAACAACATGAGCATTGGTGACAATCTTGCCATCTTCCGAAATGAAAAAGCCTGTTCCGTAAGAAGTTGACACCTCCACAGAATCCTCGTCTGTAGCGAGTCCATTGATTCCTTCCTTTTCGTCAAAGTTTGAGAAAAATATCTTTGCACCGTTAGACAAGTCAACTTCATAATAACTTTGGTTTTGCACTAAGACAACACCAGAGGTTATCTCTTTTTCTATGTCTTGTTCTGACATATTGCTGCATGAAGTCATTGCAAGGATGCTAACTAACCCCGTAATAATCGCTAAGAACTTTTTCATAATTGCTCAATTGTTTATGGTTATAAATATGTTATAAGGTCTAAGAATAAATGCAAATATAGCGATTTTTTCGATATTAGTGTCTCTTTTCTTTCAATTTTAACATAATTTTTTGTTTTGACCTTATTCATGAAACAAGTCATCTGTCACTACTTCGCTCTGTACCATCCCCCAATACTCATTATGGGCAAGACCATTGGCTGTTCTGTGGGATGGCTATTGTCTGAATGGCTTGTAATGCCCCTTGTCGGCAAAAGCCAACATCTCCTTGTCACCCCGGCTGTCGCCGAAAGCCTCGATGTCGTATCGGGTTCGGTCGAAGCTGAGGGTGGAGGCTCCCTTGCCGTTCTCTATTGTTTGGGTAAGGGCTTCGCAAATGTGATGCACTTTCTCTTCTCCATAACAATTATTGGTTTGGAACCGACCGGTCACCTTGCCATCGACAACTTCTATCTGGGTGCCCAATACCTCGACGCAGTCTAGATTCTGAAAGGCGAAGAAAGGGCGAACCCAATTGTCGATGCTGGCGCTTACCACAAATACTCTTTCTCGTTTCCTTTGTGCTTCTTGAATGCGAGCAATGCCAGGGAAACGGAGCAGATACAAGTTCTTCATAGCGAAATTCACACAGAGCTCATCGAAGTCCTCGATGGTCATTCCTCCGAAGAAATGCTTGAAGATGAGTTGCTTTGCCTTCCAATTAGGGAAGAGGTGAAGTTTCATCAAGACCAAGATGGGACTATAAAGCAAGAATCCCAAGAGAAAGCGAGTCTTTCCCTTGGCAAACTTGATCATTTCGAGGAGCGTGTCCTTGGTGGTCAGCGTTCCATCAAAATCAAAACAATATATTTTTTCCTTTTTCATTTTCCCTCCTATAATATATAAATAATGAATAGGAAGGCAACAAGCCATCCCAAGACGATGAACTGGGTGATGCGGTCACGGAGCAATATCTTGGTTGGGTCACCGCTCTGTTGGTCAACTACTGCTATCTGGATGTATCTCAAGAGTCCCACCAATACGAAGACGGTGGTGAGATAGAGATAATCGGTATGGAAATGTTCGCAGACTTCTGGGCTCACGGTGTACATGATGTAGCAAACCAAGGTGACGGAGGCGGTGATGGTGATAGCTTGGTTGATGAAGGTGAGGTTGTATCGGCTCGTATTCTTGCGAGGTGCCTCGCCTGTCTTCTCCATTCTCACCACGTCGTCACGTCGTTTGGCAAAACTCATGAAGAGGGTGATGAGGAAGGTCATCAGCACGATCCACTTGCTCAATACGACTCCCGTGGCTACACCGCCTGCCAGTAATCGGAGCACAAAACCGAATGCCACGATGCACACGTCGATGATGGCATACTGCTTGAACTTGGTGCAGTAACCTAGATTGAGTACCCAATAGAACAGGATGACTCCTACCGCCTCCCAGGTCTTTAGCAAACTGCCGATGCCTACGGAGAGCGTAAACATCAGAAACATCAGTATATAAGCCAACCTGATGGAGATGGCTCCCGATGCTATCGGACGATGGCATTTTACAGGATGGCGGCGGTCGGCGTCCACGTCATAAATGTCGTTGAAGCAATAGATGCTAGACGCTGCGAAACTATAGGCGAAGAAAGTAATCAGTCCTGCCAACAATGCTTCTGTGTTGAACAATTCGCCACCGAAGAAGAGTGGAACAAAGACGAATCCATTCTTGATCCATTGTTTCGGACGAATCAAGCGCATCAAGGCAGAGAAGCCTCTTGCATCCTTTTCTATATTATCTATTTCTTTCATGTATTTATACCTTTAATAACTTTGCTAGCTTTTGGGAAATCCAACCGACAAGTTTTGCCAATACCCAAGCGGCAGGTAGGGTGATGGCGACACAGGTGAGGAAGGTGGGCCAATAAGTCCAATGCCACTTCTCGATGTAATCGAGTACGAAGTGGATGTGGATGAGGTAACACTCCAAGCTCAGTGCGCCAACAAACATGAATGCCTTGTTGACCCATTTCGGGGTGCGGCGGAATACACGGTTGAGTAGGAGGATGGTAGTTACGGTGAGTGGAATGTAGAGCATTCGCTCCAGGAAGAGCGGAAACTGTCCGTGCTTCACTTGTTCCAGGAAGATGCTGGAGAGCAGTGTCATCAGAAACATCAGCCAAATCATCCAGATGCTCGCCCCGTCGAGTGTATCCTTTCTCCTTACTATCTCTCCCATGTTGATGCCGATGAAGAAGATGGGCACTCGGCTCCAAAAGATTTCTAGATGCCCAACGGCTTGATGGATAGGGGTGACATACTCTACGAGGATGCACCACATCACCATCACCACTGGCAGCCAATGGTAGATGGGATGTCGTTTGATGAGTTCCATATAGGCTGGGGCGAAGAGGTAGAGCATCATTGTGGCAGGGATATACCAGAAGTTGAGTTCGTCATGCAACCAGAAACCCCAGTTGATGGAAATCTCTCCGAAGAGGTTGACCCAAACCCAGGTGTCTCCTCCGTGGAAACGGGGGATGTAGAAGAGGCTGGCGATGATGAGCCAAGCGGGATAGATGCGGAGGTAGCGACGGATGAAGAATCGCTTTGTATCGGGATTCTTCATCCATGAGAACCATAAGCCGATGCCGCTGAGGAAGAGGAACATATCCACTCCCACATTGCCCATTCGACGCAAGCCGTAGAAGGCATCCTCTCGTGGCAAACCTACATGGAAAAGGATGATGAAGAGCATCGCTGCTCCCATCAACTCACCACGAAATCGGCTGATATTCGCCAGTTCTATATCTTTTATCTTGTATCTCATAAATAAGAGGAGTTAAAGAAGTTATCGCTTCGCTAAGAAGTTAAAGACATTAGCTTTCGGGGTGTCTTACTTCTAGAGTGCTTTCTTCATTGCTATTTTTTCATTTGTGGATTCGGAATCTTTTTCATCAGTTGAGAAAACAACCAAGCGAGGCAGATGCTAGAGATGATGTAGAGTAGCAAGCCGGCATAGAGGTCGCCCTGACGACTGATAGGGATGAATATCTTCCTGGTGATAGGATGGCAGACGAAGAGCGCCGCTGAGATAACACCCATCCATTCCAAGACCTTGTTGATGCCCGAAAGCCAGTTGACTCCCGACAACACCTTGGCGGTCAATACGCTCAGCAGACAGATGAAGAGAGGCACGAAAGTCCAGCCGATCATGCTTCCGCTGAGGCTATAGATGATGGAACAGCAGAAGATGATGCCGAAGAAATTGGTTGCGTTGTGGTGGAAAGTCATGAGTATCTTCTCACCATATCGAGCATAGAGGATGCCCAAGCCGAAAGGAAGCATTCCTCCCATGAAGTTGTAGCGATAGCGGTTCATCGCCTCGCTCTCTGGGTTGTCGAATCCCAACGCCAACTGTATCGTCACACAGATGACCATCAGTCCTACGGTAAATCCCCAATGGCGGCGATAGATGAAGAGGCGATAGACGATATAGAGTTGCAGCATCAAACCAAAGAACCAGAAGGGACCTGGCCAAATGATGTGGTCGGGTTCTGGCAATACATTGTTGAACATGCCGAGCATCGCCACGATGTCGAGGAAGTGGTACTTGTGTGCTCCCGGCGTGATGGCATCGAGCATCGTGAAAGCCACGAATCCCACAATCATCATTTTGAAGAGCTTCAGATAATGATAACGGATGAACTGCAAAGGCTCTCGCCAGTTGAAGGACTTTTTGCCATTGATACCAACAAACTGTGTGGCATTCTCTAAATGCGGCTTCGCCTCATACTTCAGTACCAATCCGTAGGCACTGAGGAAGAGGAAGACGGGCACACCGTAATGTCCGAAGAAGGAGAGGAGATGGAATGGCAAACTGAGGTCGGGGTTGACCAATACCTGATTGAACCAATCCACGTTATGCTGGAAGTATTGATACTCGTTCTCCTTGACGATAGGACCTAGCCAATGGCAATAGTTGTGGAGGAATATGCCGATGATGGCAAGGCCTCGCAACACATTGCATTCCGAACGACTTAATGATGGGTTACTCATATTTCAGAATCTCCTTTCTTAATTTATACTTATATGATAGTCTGATATTTATTTCTTTCTAGCTTTTGCTTTCTTTTTCCCCTTCATGGCTTCCTCTGCTTCTTGCAGCCTCTTCTGCTTCGCCATTTCGGCATCCCTCAACTTGTCATAGTCGGCGCTGTTTTTCAGGATGCGAGGGCGCATTTCGTCATACTCTGGGCTGAGGATGTTGTACTTCGGATTGTAGGTAGGAGTCTCGATGCCTGCTAAATATAATAATAGGTGAGGCAAGGCATCGGTCATGAAACGCTTGTCCTTCGCCTTGCGAATCTGGCGGTAGATGTCACGATGGCTGCTGATGTACTTCTGTGAACAGTAGATCCAGAAAGGTATCTCAAACTCATAGTGAGCCAATGGCCAGTCGATGGCGGAGGAGTGATTGCGGCAGATGAAGCCACGGTTGTCCTCATAACATTCCTCGCCATGGTCTGGCATATAGATGACGATGGCGTTCTTCTTGGAATATCGCTTCACGATTTGTGCCACGATGGAGTCGTTGTACAAGGTGGCATTGTCATAATAACTAAGCATCTGGCGCTGCTTGACGTTCAACTCTGGTCGCTTGTCCTCATAGCTGCTTGCCCAGAAACGAGCCTGCTCCTTGCGGTAACGATTCTTGTAGCTCACATGCTGACCCATCAAGTGGAAGATGGTGAGATTATACTTGCTGCTGTCTTCCGCAGCCTTCAACTTGTTGTCGTAGTCATCGAGCAAACCGTCATCGAGGGCATGAAGCTCGGTGTTGCGGCTATCAAACTGCAACTTGCTCAACTGTGGATTGTTCAGGAAGAAACCGCCACTGAAGTCATAGACGGCTTCCTTGGCTTGTGGCAAAAACTCGTTGGTGATGAAGGTGACATGATAGCCTGCCTTGCGGAACAACTCTGGGAAGAGAGGATAGTCGCACCACTCTCCCTTCTCGCCAACCACATGGGTAGAGAAGATGTTCTTGAAAACAAAACTCGTCAGGTTCCAACAGGTCACGACATCCGTAAACTTGGTCAGTTTACGGGTTCTCTCCAAAGCCTTTTGACGTGGGGTCGTCTTCATGAAATAACCATATTGCTGGGAGTGGTGTCTGCCATAGCTCTCGCCGATGATGAGTACGATCTGTGGAGAGCGATAGGTGCAGGTATCCACCTTGATCTCGTTGGCGGCATGGATGAGTTGGGAAATCTGGTGAGAAGCCAACTTGTTGGAGTAGATGCTGAAGTTGAGACGATAGAATGGGAGGTAGAGATTGCCACAATCCTTCTTGGTCAAGGCGTGTTCTACCTCACCGATGGTCTTGCAAGACATCAATTTGTGGATGGCGACCTTGTTCTGCCAAGATACGCAAGCACTCCAGATGTATAAGACCATGCAGAGCACTCCCAAGGATGCTGGAACCATCTTGGACAGGTTCTCCTTGTGGGTGGACAACCAACGATAGAGCGGACGACAGAAGGAGGTGAGCAAGACGCTGACTTTCCACATGAAATGGCGGAAACGACGGAAGGCTGTGAGTATCTGCACAAGGATGAGCAGAAGTACCCAACCCACACTGCTGAAGATGACATCGGCAGAGAGGCAGGCTGCGATGAAGTTGCTCGCCTCGCTGCTGTTGGTTTCTCCTACAAGCATCAACATAGAAGGGTTGAGCGTAGCACCAAAGTTGACGAAACAATAGACGTCGGCAATGGCGGTGGCATACAAGATGAAGTACAGGACTCCCCTTACCCAAAAACGTATCTTCTTGGGAATAAAGGCGAGGACGATACATACTGTGTATATGTCGAAGAATAGCTCCAGATACAAGTTGTCGTACAGTTCCTGGTTCTTGGCAAGGGTGACAACTGCACAGAGTATTCCAAGAATATACATGAATGCAAAGAAGTTGGCATTTCTTCGAATCGGTTCAACTGCCAAGTTCACAAACTTCTTGATGTATTTCTTCCAATCCATTTCTTGATGTTTTACTGTTTTGATATGTTATGCTTGATACCTTATTATATATAGTCCGACTATCTGATGAGGGAGGAATAGTTCTGGATGGCTAGTAGCTCGATGCTCTCTGGCACCATGCCGTGGATGCTCTCTCCCTTGGCGATGTGATGGCGAATCTCCGTGCTGCTGATATTGAGCAGAGGTGTCTCGACGATGGTGACTCCCTCTGGCACTTCTCCGATGTCGGAACCTTTTCGGGGATAGACCACGATGGGATAATGGGCGAGGATGTCGTCATGGTGATACCATTTGTCGAAAGCTGCCCAGTTGTCGCCACCTATTAATAATGTGAAGCGGATGTCGGAAAAGTCCTGACTGATGGCTTGGAGTGTATGCCAAGTATAGGATGGCTTGGGCAGATGAAACTCATAGTCGCAAGCTTGCAACTGTGGTTCGCCTTCCAAAGCCTTCTTCACCATCTCTAGGCGCAACTGGTCGTCGAGTAAGTCGGTGGCTGCTTTCTTGAATGGGTTCATAGGAGATACCATGAACCAAACCTCGTCTAGTCCTGCCTTTTCGCAGAGACTCTTGGCGAGGGCGATATGTCCTGTATGGATGGGATTGAAACTACCACCGAATATTCCGACCGACTTCATATTAAATCATAAATTATAAATAATAATGTATAATAAGGCATGCGCCTTGATTGCTATTGAATTCTTCACTCTTCGCTCTTTACTTTTCGCTTAAGAACTGGCGAACAAGTTCGTAAACCTCTTGTTCTGCCTTCTCCAAATCGTCATTGACTACGACATGGTCAAACTGTGGAGCAAAGGTCAGCTCATAGCTTGCCTTGGCAAGTCGCTGCTCAATCACCTCTGGTGCATCTGTGCCACGACCGTTGAGGCGACGGCGCAATTCCTCTACCGAAGGAGGTTGTACGAAGATACTGAGGGCACGTTCTCCATAGAACTTCTTGATGTTGACACCACCCTTGACATCGACATCGAACATCACAGACTCACCAGCGTTCAACTGGTTCTCTACCTGTGACTTCAAGGTACCATAGAATCTATCTTGATATACCTCCTCGTACTCCAAGAACTCGTCAGCCTCAATCTTTGCCTTGAACTCCTCTGGGGTCAGGAAGAAATATTCCACACCATTCTTCTCCGTGCCACGAGGAGCACGAGAAGTGCAGCTGATGGAGAAAGCCAACTTCAGTTCTGGGTGTTCCTTCATCAACCAATTCACGATTGTGCTCTTGCCGCTGCCGGATGGAGCACTGAAAATCAATAATCCGTTCTTCATATTGCTATTGAATTCTTTTTTATAGTGCGTTGAGTACTTGTTCCTTGATTTGCTCCAACTCATCCTTCATCTTCACCACGATGTTCTGCATCTCAGCTTGGTTGCTCTTAGAACCAGTGGTGTTGATCTCACGACCCATTTCCTGGGCGATGAAGCCGAGTTTCTTGCCTACACCATGACCTTCCTCGTTCATGGTCTCACGGAAATACTTGAGGTGGTTGGCGAGACGCTGCTTCTCCTCGCTGATATCCAACTTCTCAATGTAGTAGATGAGTTCCTGTTCCAAGCGGTTCTTGTCGTAATCGACATTAGGAATCTGCTGCAAGCCACTCACGATGTTGGCACGAATCTTCTCCACACGAGATTTCTCGTATGGTTCGATGCTCTCCAAGAGAACCTGGATGTTGTCCACCTTCTCCGTGAACTTCTTCTGGAGAGCGGCACCTTCCTGCTTGCGGAAGTCAACGAGATGTCCGATAGCCTCCAAGATGGCAGTCTTGGCAGCATCCCACTCCTCATCGGTGAGTTCCTCGACTTCAGTCTTGGTTGTTACATCTGGAAGACGAAGGAGAGTGGCATACCAATCTGTAGGCTCAGGAATACCTGTCTGAGCCGAAATTTGCTTGATTTGTTGGTAATAATTCTCAACAAGTGCCGCATTGATAGGTGTCGCATCAGCAGCGGCAGTCTTCTCTATCCAGATGGAGAAGTCCACCTTGCCTCTCTCCAAGTGTTTAGCGATGATTTGGCGCATCTCCATCTCCTTTTCACGATAGAGAGGTGCTATACGAGTAGAGAGATCAAGTGACTTGCTATTTAATGACTTTATCTCTACATTAATTTTCTTTTCGTTGTAGGCAACGGTAGCTTTTCCGAAGCCCGTCATTGACTGTATCATATAATCTTTCACGTTAAATTTCTGCAAAAGTACAAAAAAAAGCGAGAAAATGATTAAATTTGCACCTTATTTAAGAATATATTTTTAAATTATGTCTTGTATATTGAATATTGAGACGAGTACCGACGTGTGCTCAGTGGCAGTTAGTGATAATGGACAGGTGGTTTTCAACAAGGAAGATCACAGCGGTCCTAACCATGCAGTTAAGTTAGGTGTTTACGTAGATGAGGCTCTTAGTTTCATAGATGGTCATGGCATTCCTTTGGAGGCTGTGGCAGTCAGTTGTGGTCCTGGTTCCTATACCGGTTTGCGTATTGGCGTGAGCATGGCAAAGGGTATCTGTTATGGCCGTGGCGTGAAACTCATCGCTGTGCCTACACTCGAACTCTTGGCTGTGCCTGTGCTGCTAGGAGAGCATCCTGAGGAGGAAGATGCACTCATCGTTCCTATGCTGGATGCCCGCCGTATGGAAGTTTATGCACAGGTGATGACACGAGCTTTGAAGGAGGTACGACCTATCCAAGCCGACATCGTAGATGCTGATACTTATAAGGAATACTTGGACAAGGGAACTGTCTATTTCTTCGGAAATGGCGCAGCCAAGTGCATGGAGGTCATCAACCATCCGAATGCCCGACTTGTGAAGGACATCGAACCATTGGCTAAGAACATGGCTCCTCTCGCAGAGAAACGTTTTGTGGAAGGAAAGTTTGAGGATGTGGCATATTTCGTGCCATTCTATCTGAAGAACTTCGTTGCCAAGATGCCAAAGAAGTTGATTTAACAGAAGGGAGGGACAGCCTCTTACATATATAATATAATGTACATTCATCAACCATCATAAAGAATGAATATAGAAGGATTAGATTACAATACCCAAAGAGAGAAATTGGTGATGCCAGAGTATGGCAGGGAAATCCAAAACATGGTAAATCATGCTGTTACGTTGGAGGACAAGGGGGAGCGTCAGCGTTGTGCTGAGGCTATCATTGCCATCATGAAACGTATGTTCCCAGAGGGCAATGGCGTGGAGGACCATGAGCGCAAGTTGTGGGATCATCTTGCCATCATGAGCAATTTCCAATTGGATGTGGATTACCCATTCGATGTGTCTCAAGCCGTGCAGATAGCGAAGAAACCTGAGCCAATGGAATATCCTATGAAGAAAATTCCTATCCGTCACTATGGTTCTATGATCTTTGAGCTTTTCGATAAGTTGAAGACGATGGAACCAGGCGATGAGCGTGATGAGTTGGTGAAGTTGACTGCTAATCAGATGCACCGCAACCTCATGCAGTGGAGCCATGGCTCCAGCGACTTGGAGAAGGTGGCTTCCGACTTGGCTCGTTTTACCGATGGCAAGATACAGTTGGATGTCCATAACTTCAAGTTTGATAAGGTCGCAGAGCATGATTTAGCTAAGAGTAACAAGAAAAAGAAATAAGTAGCCTATGGAGTCTTTCATCATAGAGGGCGGTCATCCGCTCAAGGGAACCATCACCCCACAGGGTGCCAAGAACGAGGCGTTGGAGGTCATCTGTACCACCATCCTCACCAAGGAGCCAGTGCGCATCAAGAATGTGCCGGACATCCTCGATGTCAACAACCTCATCAAGTTGCTGAAGGAAATCGGTGTCAAGGTGACCCAGAATAGTCGCAACGACTATACTTTCCAAAGCGATGAGTTGAAGCTTGACTATCTCGATAGCTTGGAGTTTGTCAAGAAGTGCTCTTCGCTTCGTGGCAGTGTGCTCATGATTGGTCCGTTGCTGGGGCGTTGTGGCAAGGCTACGATTGCCAAGCCGGGTGGTGACAAGATTGGTCGCCGTCGTCTGGATACTCACTTCTTGGGATTCAAGTACTTGGGTGCCAAGTTTGTACATGATGATGCTCGCAATGTCTATCAGATAGAGGCAAAGCGACTGAAGGGTTGCTATATGCTCCTGGATGAGGCTTCGGTGACGGGTACTGCCAACATCATCATGGCTTCTGTACTTGCCAAGGGAACGACCACCATCTACAATGCGGCTTGTGAACCTTACATCCAGCAACTCTGTCACTTACTCAATGCCATGGGTGCTCGCATCAGTGGTATTGCCAGCAATCTTCTCACCATCGTGGGAGTGGATAGCTTGCATGGAGCAGAGCATACCATCTTGCCAGATATGATCGAGGTAGGTTCTTTTATCGGAATGGCTGCGATGTGTGGTGCCGGTGTCCGTATCAAGGATGTGTCGGTGAAGAACTTGGGTATCATCCCTGATGCTTTCCGTCGATTGGGCGTGAAAATCAAGATTGATGGTGACGACCTCTTCATACCACAGCAGAAGCACTATGTCATCGACTCTTTCATCGATGGCACCATCATGACCTTGTCGGATGCGCCTTGGCCTGGATTGACCCCTGACCTTCTGTCTGTTTTGCTCGTCGTGGCGACACAGGCTCGTGGTAGTGTACTCTTCCATCAGAAAATGTTTGAGAGCCGTCTTTTCTTCGTGGATAAGCTTATCGACATGGGAGCACAGATTATCCTTTGCGACCCTCACCGTGCGGTCGTTGTCGGTCATGACCATAAACTCACCTTGCGTGCTGGCAGAATGACGAGTCCTGATATTCGTGCAGGTATCGCCTTGTTGATTGCGGCGATGAGTGCCAATGGTACTAGCCGTATCGCCAATATCGCTCAGATAGACCGTGGTTATCAGGACATCGAACAGCGTCTCAATGACTTGGGAGCCAAGATAACTCGTGTGGAGGACTAAGGAAGTGAAGAATGAAGAGTGAAGAATTATGATAAGACGTGACGACGTATATAAAATAGGTAAGTTGGGCAAGCCGCATGGTGTGAAGGGAGAGATTTCCTTTGCCATTACCGATGATGTCTTCGACCGAGTGGATGCCGAGTATCTGGTACTCGACATTGATGGTATCCTTGTACCTTTCTATATGGAGGAGTATCGTTTCAAAAACGATGATACGGTGCTGGTGAAGTTTGAGGACATTGATACCCAAGAGCAGGCTCGCAACTATACGGGCTGTGAGGTCTTCTTCCCTCGTCATCTGTCGGATAGCGATGGGGAGCACATGACTTGGGCTGAGATTATCGGATTCCATCTCGTCGATGTGCCAACAGGAAAGTCGGTCGGTACCATCGACCATGTGGATGACTCTACCATCAACCTTCTCTTTGAGGTGACTACCCCGGATGGCAAGGAAGTGTTGATTCCTGCCAGTGACGACTTGATAGAGGAGGTCAATGCAGAAAAAAAAGAGATTAGGATGGCAATCCCTGAAGGATTGCTACAGTTGGCTGATTAACCCTTATATATAATAAGGTGTAAGGCATCTTTCGGAAGGTGCTTTACCCATGAAAAGAGAAAATGATGAAGAAACAACAGATATGTATTCTCGGTTCTACCGGAAGCATAGGCACTCAGGCTTTGGATGTCATCGAGCAACATAGCGACCTTTACGAGGTGTATTGCTTGACAGCCAACAACCGAGTGATGGAATTGGCAGAGCAAGCTCACAGATTCCATCCTGCCGCAGTGGTGATTGCCAATGAGGCACATTACGAAAAGTTGAAGGACTTGCTGAGCGATGAACCTGATATTAAGGTATATGCAGGTGCTCAGGCTCTTTGCGACATCGTAGAGGCTGACCCTATCGATATGGTGCTTGCCTCCATGGTAGGCTTCTCTGGTTTGGAACCTACCATCCATGCCATCAAGGCTCGCAAGAAGATTTGTCTTGCCAACAAAGAGACTTTGGTGGTGGCTGGTGAGTTGATTTGTGGTTTGGCTCAGCAGTATCATGCGCCAATCCTCCCTGTAGATAGTGAGCATAGTGCCATCTTCCAAAGCTTGGTGGGAGAGGATGACAACGAGATAGACAAGATTCTCTTGACTTGTTCGGGCGGTCCTTTCCGCAACTATACCCATGAGCAGTTGGAGAAGGTGACGGCGGCTGATGCCCTCAAGCATCCAACTTGGGATATGGGAGCCAAGATTACCATCGACTCGGCAACCTTGATGAACAAGGGTTTCGAGGTGACGGAGGCGAAGTGGCTCTTCGGCGTACCTGCCGATAAGATTCAGGTGCTGATTCATCCTCAGAGTGTGGTACATAGTGCCGTGCAGTTTATGGATGGAGCAGTGAAGGCACAGTTGGGCGTGCCAGATATGCGCCTTCCTATCCAGTATGCCTTCTCTTTCCCAAAGCGTCTTCCTTTGAGAGGCGACCGACTCGATTTGTTTAAGACACAGGACTTGCAGTTCTTCGAACCAGACTATACCAAGTTCAAATGCTTGCAGTTGGCTTTCGATGCCATCCACATGGGCGGTAATATGTCGTGCATTCTTAATGCTGCCAATGAGGTGGTCAATGCCGGATTCCGTCGAGGTGAGTGTGGCTTCCTTCAGATGGCAGACATCATTGAACAAGTGATGCAGAAGGCTACCTTCGACAAGAGTCCAGATCTCGATGTCTATCTGAGAACGGATGCTGAGGCTCGTCGCATCGCTACAGAGTTAATGAATAAATAATAAATGATAAATAATAAATGGAAGTATTTTTGATCAAAGCGTTGCAGTTGATACTGTCGCTTTCCTTACTTGTCTTGCTCCATGAGGGCGGACACTTCTTCTTCTCCAAGCTCTTCGGTGTAAGAGTGGAGAAGTTCTATCTCTTTTTCGACCCTTGGTTCCATCTCTTTGAGTTCAAGCCAAAGCATTCTGATACAACTTATGGTATTGGATGGTTGCCATTGGGTGGATATTGCAAAATCTCTGGTATGATAGACGAGAGCTTCGATACCGAGCAGATGAAGCAACCGGAACAACCTTACGAGTTCCGTAGCAAACCTGCTTGGCAGCGACTCTTGATTATGATAGGTGGTGTATTGGTCAACTTTGTCTTGGCTCTTTTCATCTACTCCATGATCTTGTTCCATTGGGGCGATGAGTATGTGGCTACCAAGGATATGACCTACGGTATGAAGTTCAATACTGAGGCAAAGAAGTTGGGCTTCCAAGACCATGACATCTTGTTGGGTACCGAGAAGGGTGAGCTCAAAACCTACGATGGTGATTTGTTCCGTGACCTTTCCACAGCAACTCGTGTTGACCTCCTTCGTGGTGGCAAGAAGATGAGCTTGAATCTGCCAGGTGAGTTGAACATGCTTGACATGATCAAGGAAAGTCCTCGTTTCGTGGAGCTTTATGTGCCATTGCAGATAGACAGTGTGATGAAGGATTCTCCTGCTGCCAAGATTGGCTTGGAGAAGGGAGATGAGATACTTGCTGTCAATGGTAAGAAGGTGGGCTCTTATAATGAGTTGACCGAGGAGTTGGGGCGTATAGACGATATGCTGTCTGTAGCTCAGACACCAAAGGATAGCTTGAAGGCGTTGACAGGTAGTCTAACCTTGCTTCGTGGCGAGGGTGCAATGCGTGATACCGTACAGCTGGCAGTTCAGTTTGAGTCAACTCCTGAGGGTGTGAAGCTTGGTTTCTACAATCACCCTGTGATGATGGACTACAAGCCAACTCATATCAGTTATGGTTTCTTCGAGAGTTTCCCTGCTGGTATCAAGTATGGCTGGAATGTCTTGGCAGGTTATGTAGGCGATATGAAGTATGTGTTCTCTAAGGAGGGAGCGAAGAGCCTGGGTGGATTCGGTGCTTTGGGTAGCTTGTTCCCATCCATGTGGGATTGGCATGCGTTCTGGATGATGACCGCCTTCCTGAGCATCATCTTGGCGTTTATGAATATCCTTCCTATTCCAGCGTTGGATGGAGGTCACGTCTTCTTCCTGCTTTATGAGATTATCACGGGCAGAAAGCCTGGTGATAAGTTTATGGAGCGTGCCGAGTATGTAGGTTTCGCCATCTTGCTCTTGCTTTTGGTGGTAGCCAATCTGAATGATGTCTTGCGATTGTTCGGAATATTGTAAGAATAGAAATGATTTGTGTTAGGCAATTGATTGCCTAACACAGATAAAAAGCAAAGTCCCGATGCTTCACAGCACCGGGGCTTTTATATTAGTTTCAGTAAGAATATGCTCTCTAATTTACGATGATTATATATATAAGTTTATTAAGTATGTTCTATTTATGATTCTACTTTCTATATGTTGTATGTCTGTGTTATTTGAAACCTGTTAATCGTGTTACTCATCCCAGGAGGACCAAGCATCGTAGTGCTTGGATGAGATGGCAAGGTCGGCATCTTCCTCTACTGAACCTTCCTCTTGCCATAAGCCATTACCTTGTTGACCTCCACCTAGGACGAACTTCTTGTCCGTGAGTTTTATAGGGTCTGGAGATGCAGCGATAAACTGCTCTGTGTTCACCATTACTATTGTAAGATTTGGAACGATATATTTCTTTTTCATTTTTCTCTTCCTTTATGCTTATTTGACAATGTGCTTTTTACCATTGATGACGTAGATGCCTTGGCTCAGTCCGTTGAGACTAGTGCCAACTATCTGACCATTGAGATTATAGACTTTCTGGCTATCAGTTCCCTTCTTGTTGGAGGCTTGATTGTTGTCAATCTCCTGTATGCCAGTTGTCTCATTCTTGTTGACTGTGATGTCGAAACCAAAAGATAGCTTCTTGGCGAAGTTTGCCATGCTCACCTCTTCGGTATATGGACGAACCAATGCAGTCATAGGAGTCCATGCGTTCTTGGAGTTTCTTGTCAGGTGGTTGAGGATGAGCGAGCGAGAACCATCGCTGTGGTCTCTGTAGGCGAAGTAGTAGCTGTCGGCAGGCAACTTCTTGGTCTCATCATAATTGCCGATGAACTCGAAGCCTGGGATCAACTCGTAGCCACCATCAGCCAACGCCTCCATCTCCTTGATGTCTGTATCGAATGTAGGTCTTGTAGGGATGATGTTCTCAGGATGACCTACTTGCTTGTCCTTTGAGATGCCTGGAATGATGCGATACCATACCGTTGTATTGTCATCTTCCTTCTTGGAAGCAGGATGAATCATATAGGAGCGGTTGGCGTATGTGATGATAGGCGAACCTACTCTGGAATTCTTATCATCTTCCTCCTCGTGGAGAGAGGCATAGTCATCGGTGTTGAGGATAGACTTGTATTGGAAAGAGAGGATATTCTTACCCTCTGCATCTTTCTCATTTGTATTCCAAACACCCAAGAACTCACAAACCTCGGTTCCTGCGCCGTATGCCGTGCGAATCTGGTTGGCTGTCAGGTTGAATGGGAAGCACATGGAGTACCAACGGTCATCTACACGCTTTGGGTCCTCGAAGGTGTTTTGTTCTGCATCGTCTTGGATGATGAGGAACTGTCTCCAACCTGCGTAGTCTTCACCAGCGTCCTTGATGTTAGTGCCAGAGTAGTAACCTTCGTCACCATTTCGCCACATTTTGCAAACTTTCTCCTCGCCCTTGTTGTTGATATACTTATAGTATGCGAAAGGACAAGGTTGGTTGTCGAGACCGTTGGCATACTTGTATAGGCTCCAAGGGAAGAGGTTGGCGTACTGCAGACCATACTTCTCGATGAATGCCTCTTGGCTGGCAACGCTAGTGTCGTAGCCTTTCAGCTCGTCCAGAATGCCTGGGGTATTGAGCATAATCCAATAAGGATTCTCGTAGTTCTTGAAAGTTTGGTCGCCTTGTGCAACAAAATGGAGCACCACCGGATTTTTCATCTTGTCCGTGTCCCAGTCCATTTTAGCCCAATCTTCTCGGGATGCAGCATCAGCTTCGGAGAAACCGGTATGCACGTTATAGAAAGAGGCACAAGTCTCTTCCTTGCCGAATGCAGCTTCTTGACATTTTACGTCTGTCCCCATCACATACACATCCGTCAAGTTGGAGTTTCTGTGAAATGCCTCCGTCTCAATCAAGGTGACGTTCTTTGGGATGACTACGTATTCTAGCATACAGTGGTCGAAAGCGTTCTTCTTGATGGTGGTCAAGGTAATAGGGAAAGTGATGGTCTCAAGGCCGCAGTCTTCGAACTCCTCCTCACCCACTACTTGCAGATTGATAGGAAGCGTCACGTCTTTCAATGTACTGATGTACTTGAAGCAGTGACCTGGCAATTCCTTGATTTCTGGTGTGTTGAAGGTTACCTTTGCCAGTTTGGATTGTCCAGCATAGCTGCATTCGCAAAGTCCTTTTCCTACTGCTGTGACGCAACTTCCGATGTATAGTGTCTTCAATGCGCTCATAGAGCCGAATGCCTTTTCTCCAATAGTGATGCTCTCATTGCCTTTCTTATTAGGAAGGTTGATGCTCTCAATCGAAGAGTTGTTTAGGAAGCATCCATTAGGAATGTCTGCATATCTAGACAGTGTAATGTTTTTAACGTGATTGCTTCCCCAACTGGTGAGGTTGCCATAGAAGTTTTCTCTTGTGAGAGTGAAACCGAATCGGGTCTCGTTCATATCTAGCGTATAAACCCGATAGGCGATGACCTTCTCGCAAAGCTTCGCCCACTCGTTCTCGGTGAGTTCGTAACTACCAGTGGTAAGCTTTACTTTTGAAGCGACCTTCATGTTCTGAAGGTCTGCTTCAGTAAAGCTGCCATCCACAGCGATGGAGTCGGTGACTCCATCTGCACACTTCGTAACCTTAATGCCCGCATTCGCTGCCAGCGAAGCAAACAAACATACTGAAACTGCTAAAAACTTACGCATCTTTTACTTAATACTTATATTATTATACTTTAGGCTTACGTCAAAATATTGAGTTTTGACAATCATCCTTTATTTTGTCTTGTCTAGCAATCCGCCCACTTGCTTGACTGTCATCTTGTTCGTTTTGACGGTTGCAAAGGTATGGCGTTTTTTTGATGCGACCAAACATAATTTGCAGAAAAACAGCGAGTTGTACGCATTCGTACCCTGTTGCGTACGGAAACGTACCCTCGTTTCAGTAAATAGATTCAAATGGGAATGATATAGACACAAAAAAGCCTTCCCGGATAAGGAAGGCTTTCTGGCTGCTATGATAGTCTGTTGTCATTCTATGGTCTGTTTCCTATTCTGTTGCAAGGCTCTCTTTCACTTCGACTTCGCTAGGATAGATGCCAAACTCTTCGTGGAAATATCGGGCGAAGGTCTTCGGATTGTTGAATCCGACCTTGGCTGACACCTCTGCCACATAGAGGTGGTCTTGCTCCAGAAGTTGCTTGGCTCTCTTTAGGCGGAGGATGCGGATAAATTCCACGGGGGTATCGCCTGTGATGGAGCGGAGCTTCTTGTATAAGGTGGTGCGAGAGAGGTTGACACCGAGTGCCAAGTCCTCTGGGGAAAGACTCGCTTGGTCGATATGGTTCTCTACAAAGGCGATGCAATCGGCGAGGAGCTGCTGGTCGATGGTGGTGATGGTTACCTCACTAGGGTTGACCTCGGCTTTCTCCTTGAATGCCTTGCGAGCATTGCCCACTCGCTCCAACTGTGACTTGATTCTCAGTCGCAATATCTCCATGCTGAAAGGCTTTGTCACATAGTCGTTGGCTCCCATCTGCAATCCAGCCAACTCGTCTTGTTCCAGACTCTTTGCCGTAAGCAGGATGAGAGGGATGTGACTCGTCTCGATATGGCTCTTCACCTCCTTGCAGAGAGTCATACCGTCCATGCCTTCCATCATCACATCCGATACGATGAGGTCGATGTCGGTTGCCTTCATGATGTCCAAGGCTTGGCGACCGTCTGTGGCTTGGCAGATGTTGTATGTCTCGCCGAGCGAAGAGGAGAGATATTGGAGCAAGTCGATGTTGTCCTCCACGAGGAGCAAGGTCTTGTTCCCTGAATGATAGGAGCTATAGGTTTCAGATGGAGTGGAGCCACTACTGCTTTCTGAATAGGTAGATACTGTCAACGTGATGCAGAATACGCTACCTTGTGGCTGGTTGTCCGTGACTTCAATCTTTCCGCCGAGTTGCTCCGTGAACTGCTTGACGATGGAGAGACCGATGCCTGAGCTTTCGGTGCGGTTGCTGTCTTTTCCCAAATAGAAAGGTTCGAAGATGAGGCTCTTCTCTTTGTCAGGGATGCCTTTTCCCGTGTCGCTCACCGAAATCTGCAACTTTTGGTTCTTATAATGGGCTTCTAATGCGATTTTACCGCCGTTAGAAGTGTATTTGAAGGCATTGGAAAGTAGGTTTTCCACTATCTTGGTCAGTTTATCCACATCAGTCTCTATCGTCAAGTGCTCGATGTCTGTCTCGAAACGGAAGTCTATCCCTCTCTTGTTGGCATGGGAGAGGAAGGCTTGGTATTCCTGTTGTAAGAGTTCGATGACGTTTAGCTGACTCGTGATTACCTTGACGGCAGAAACATCGAGGGCACGGATGTCGAGTATCTGGTTTACCAAGAAGAAAAGTCGGCGAGCATTGCGGAGCATCGTATCAAGGATGTCTTTCTGGCTGACATCGCTCACCTTGCTGAGCATCTCCTCCAATGGCGTGATGATCAGCGTCAACGGCGTGCGGAGGTCGTGGCTCACGTTGGTGAAGAACTGGAGTTTCATGTCGTTCATCTCCTGGCGGTGCTTTGCTTCCATCCTCACCATCTTCATCTTCTCTAGGTATCTGCGACGATTGGTTTGGTAGCGATAGAGCAGATAGGCGGCTCCCAATATGAGCACTATATAGATAAGGTACGCCCAAGTGCTCAACCAGAAAGGAGGGTGTATGGTGATGGTGAGAGCCTCGTATTCGATGCTCTCTGCAGACAGCTGGTTGGGTTGTTCCTTGATGCGAATCGTGTAGGTGCCTGGACGGAGATTGCTCAAGAGAATCTGATAGTTGTTGAGCGACATCCACTCCTTGCTGAGTCCTTCCACCTTGTAATAATAGTTGCCGAAGGCATTGTGCATGGCATTTCGTGGGCAGAACTCCAGTAGCAGGTTGTTCTTGTTGTATTTCAAGTCGAGGTGCTTGATGAAGGAGAAGTCGCTTTGGCAGATGGCTTCCTTGTCATCGGGGGTAGATGGATTCACATACTGGCTGTTGATGCGCAGGGCGGTGAACATCAGGTTGGGCTTTGACACGTCGCTCTTTTGATGGGTAATCTCACGAGGATTGAAGAGCATGTAACCATCTGTGGCACCAAAGAGCAAACGGCCATCCGAGAGATGGAAGGCGCAACGCTCATTGAAGTACTGGTTGCGCTGAGTGCCCGTATTGTAACAGTAACTGGAGAACTTTCTCTTGGCTGCATCTTCTACTTTCAGGCGAACGAGTCCGTTGGTGGTGCCAAACCACATGTTGCCATCGTTGTCCTCCACTACCGAGTTGAGCACATACTTGTTGAGGGCATTGATGGTGAAGAACTTGTAGTGCTTGGTGTCGAAGATTTCTACATCGGAATAACTGTTGTAGTTGACAATCCACAGCCATCCCCTTCGGTCGATGCAGAGCGCCTTGGTGCCAGCGGCGAAGTTGGAGTTAGGGAATACACTGCCTGGTATATGTTTTTTCTTGCCCGTTCTCATGTTGATGCAATGGATGAAGCGTGCCGATGCCGTATAGAGCCAGTCGCCCTGTCTCACACATTGCATGAGCCATAGGTTCTCGTCTTCCACCAAGGAAGTCTGGTGGGTCTCTGGGTTCACCTTCCATAAGCCCAGTCGCATCAGACTGACATAGATACAGCCATCGGGACCTTCCACTAGACAGTAGGGGGAGTAGCCATCGAAGTAGGTTGTGCCATCACTGCATTTCAGTCCGAAGCGATAAAGCCCCGTCCATACTCTTCCCTTGGAGTCGCAGAGTACAGACACGGCGGTGCTGTTGGGGTATCTATTGTTGGTGATTTCTCCGTCTTGATAGCTCTGTCCCGGTATCAGATAGACACCATTGTCCTCTGTGCCCAGTAGCAGGTGGTGGTCTTGGGTCTCGCCTAGGGCGATGACATCGTTGGTCGTTTGGTCTAGGAGTGATGGGAGAGGTCGCAAAAGGTAGTTCTTGGTAGAATAATGCGCCATGCCCAGTCCTTGCTTGTGGTAGATGACCCAAATGTTCTCATTCTCTGCATCATAGTAGCAGTTGAGCAGGTGCTTGTTGATGAGCCCGGTGAGTGCCGACGGCATGAGATGCTTGATTTCGTTGCCATTCTTGTCGAAGATGAACACACCTGTATTGGAGGTGGGCACCAATATCTGGTCGTCTCTCATCGGGAAGCACTCCGTGATGTCGTACATGGTCTGACTGTAGTCTCTCCACAGCTTGGTACGGATGTCGAAACGATGCAACTTGGAAGGAGAAGCAAGCCAAATGTTTCCCCTACTGTCGGCTTGGAGATAGAAATATTGGTAATTGTAAGTTTCTGGGGAATGGGTGAGCCAAGTGGTACGGAGCGTCTGCTTGTTGACAAGATATACTTCATGCTCACAGACGATGGCGGTCTCCTTGTTCCTCTTGGAGCAGATGGACACGATGTTGCCGCCTTGCTCGGGCAGGGTGATGTGGCGATGCTTGCGAGTCTGTGGGTCGAAGATGTATAGGTCGTGCTTGGCACCTAACCAATAGTTGCCTTTGGGGTCGATGGAGATATTGAAGTCATACTCGATGGGGATGCCCGCCTCATGTAGGTATTCATCCACCTTCTTGATGAGTCGGTTGTCCTTCGGGTCGTAGATCATGTACTTGTTGCTCTGTGCCCTGAGCAGCAGTCGCCCCATCTTGTCTTCCTCCATCTTGACGATGATGCCGTTGAGCTGTGGATTGCGGATGAATCCGTTCGGAGTCTGACTGAGCAACTGGGCATACGTCATGATGCCATCATTGGTGCCCAGCCATAGGATGCCCCTGGAATCTTTCAGGATGCTATGGATGGTATAACCCTTGGTGTCGATGTAGTCGAACTTCTGTGCCAGTACTGCCAGGGGACAGAACAGCAGAAACATGAATAGATAAAGATTCCTTGCCTTCATCATGGAAGTATATTTAATAAATGTATAATCGATGGATATATGTTGATGCGAATAGGAATATGAATGCTTGTTTTGTGCTTCTCATGGTTTGGATAGTGCAAAGATAGGCTTTTTTTCTGAAAACTCCAAATCTTCCGTTCGTTTTTTTATGGAGGGCAAATAGGGAAGGTGCAAAATTTGCACACTTGAGGAGAACGGATTGTGAATTTTTGATAGAATAGGGGTGTCTCGATGTTAATATGATGGGTGTGTTATGTATTTTAAGACGTATCGTTTTGTCTCTTTAAGTGATTTTCAATAACTTATATAGTGCTGATATGAAGAAAAATCACTAATTTTGCACCATCAAACTTAATATCATAATTATAGCAAAAGATGAAAAAGTATTTGATTTTCTTGCTGCTCTTGCTTGTTAGTGTCGGGGCGAGTGCGGTAACAATAGACCTAACTTTTGGCACTAGAACTCCAATTGGAGAAAGTCTTGAATGGTATTACCAAGATGTCACTGATGCTCAATCGATACAGGTGGGTGACTTAATTGTCGTTTCGCATGATGAGGTCGAAGCAGACAATACTTGCCAATATGCCATCTGTACCACGCAGGGCGATAAGTTGGTGCGGCCTAGTGATAAGCAAGACTGGTATGATTGTTCAACAGGTGATAAGGATTTTGATTTTACCATCACGCAAGACATATATGAAAAAATCCATCACGATCACGGTGGTTTGCAGATACAAGACAAGGGATTGAGCAATCTGAAAATAAAGATTCTTCGCATAGCCGAGGATTGGAGTCAATACAAACCAACTGTGGAATGTACGGAAATCATGTCCACTCCTCAATATATTTCTGACTGGTATAATGAGGGCTTTGTCTTGAAAACCTCAAACGATTATGTGGGCAAGACCCTCCGTGTGGTTTGCTTGGAGACAGCCGATGACTCTTACGCTTTCTTGAAGAAGAATACCTCAGGTTGGCCATCCTTGATGTCAGGTTCTGACAAGTTCAGCATCGCAGGATGGAAGTACTTCGAGATTAAGATTAATGACGAGTTGAACAACTTGTTGAAAGGCGATGGCTTGCGCATCGGCGGTAACAATTATTATATCGCAGGCATCTATGTCTATGGCTCAGACACGACAGCTCCTGCTTGGGCTGACGAAGAGGGCGATGTGATAGATACCTACACCTTCTCTTCTCCTTTGGATGGAACTGCCAAAGAATGGGAAGGAGCGAAGATACCAGGTAGCTTCTTCGAGTTCCAAGGTCAGGGTAATCAAATTTCAGAGACCAAGCTTGCCAATACCAAGAACAATATCATTCGATTTGTATTTGATGGTACAGTTGGTGAGGGAGCGCAGGTCTCAGCCAAGGATGCCAATCCTGCCTCTACCAGTAGCAGCGATGATATCTTGAAAGATGCCAATGACAACTATGCTTCTTATATTCGTCAGCGTAATCATGATCAACAAAACAATAGCTTCTATTATGTTGATTATGCGGATTGCTCACAAGGAGCGGAATATTTTGACTTTGAGTTGAGCGATGCCATCACTCTCTTCAAGGATTACAATCATCCTGTCGTTGACAATACCGACAATGCGCCTGGTGTGAAGAAAGGTATGCTTTCTACCTTGTTGCAGAATGGTATGGTGATTGGGGTAAACAAGGCGAAAGTTAAAGCCGTGCAGATTCGCAAGTCAATGGTGTCTAAATATGTTACTGGCTATGCCGTCTATAAGCATCATTTGAGCAATAAAGTTTGGCGACCTATCTCTTTGCCATATAACTTGACGCAAGATCAGGTGAAGACAGCCTTTGGTGATGGAACGAAGATTTGTGAGTTGGGACCATCTAAGGTGACTAAAAAGGAAGTGGGAGATGGAAAAGTCTCCAACTCTTATGCGATCTCTTTGAGTTTCAAGGAGGTTGATGGAGATATAAATGCCGATTATCCTTATATTATAAAGGTGGGTAATGTCCATTCTGACAATCTCTATACAATAACAAACGTAAAGGCGGATGTTCGTGACTTCCAGGCCTACGAGTTCCGTACAGGCAGGTTTGATGTATCAGCATTGAATGCTACTGAGCCTACAGTGGGAAGTTCTGATTACGACAAAAACAAAAAGATTTATGAATTTGAGCAAAGGATTAAAGGTAAACTGACCGATGAAGCCTATATGGTCTTCCAATCTACAGCTCCAGTCTTCAATATCACAAACACAAATGTGGGTAACGTGGAAATCATCAATGGAATGAATAACAGAACAACGTTGACCGTGCCTGGTCAGAATCCTAGTTATTACAATTATTATTTCTATGATGGCGCACTTTGGCCAGTATTGACTGAAGAAAGAAGATTGGCTTCGGGATTGGCATACATCAAGTTCCCTGCTGCCACGAAGGGTCTCTTTGATGATGCTAATACCGAAGAGCAATACTCGGCAAAAGTAGTCTGTTTGTTCCCTGACGACAACTCTACGACGGGTATTGATGATGTGGTAGCTCCTGCCAAAAAACAGATGCCAGTAGCTATTTATAATCTAGCAGGACAGCTGGTTCGCAAGGGCACTTCTATGGAAGGCTTGGCAAAGGGCATTTATGTGGTCAATGGCAAGAAATTAACAATCAAGTAACATATTTATTAAGAGAAATAGAGATGAAGAAAACATATATAGCACCAAGTGTGCAAATGATGGATGCAAAAATAGATAATCATTTGTTGGCAGGTTCTCCCCATCCAGATGATTCAGTTCATATAGAAGCAGACGGAGAAAATATTCCAGTAAGTGGTTCCGATGCAGGAACAAAACATCCTACAGACATTGACTATGCCAAGAAGTTTGACTCTTGGTCTGCATGGGATGAGTAATCACAGGCAAGAAATCAATGCTTATAGATAAATCAAGATAATCAATACTTATTAATAGCTTATATATAAATTACAGCCATCGGCTTGAAGATACTAAGAACTAACGAGGTGTATCCGTGAGCCGATGGCTTTTTGGGGCTCTTATTTATGAAGAAAATCTTAGGGATTTGGGTCTTGTGGCTGATTTGCCTCACGGCAAGCGCCATCGACCAGAAAACGGAAATTTGGAAGGGCTCGGCAAGCGGCTCTTCGGGTAATAACTATGTATCGGGCTTGAAGAGTGCCGACAATGGTGATGGAAGCGATGCCTTCCAGGGTAGCGATGGCACCTATTATTTCAATACCGGGGCCGCCGATACTTGGGGTTGGGATCGCTACATGAAGATTCTGCCCGGTGCTTTCAGTGGGTTGAGCCTCAGTGAGGGTGATAAACTGGTCGTCTCGCTGAATTACTCCCAGTCGGGTAGTGAGATTTCCTTGCGCACCCCTAATGGCAATGCGCTCTTTGGCAATTGCAATGTGCTGGCTTCTGGGGCTGCCAACTCTTCCTCGTATTCCTTAACCTTGACTTCTTCGGCGATAGCCTTGATTCAGGCGAATGGTCTCTTGATTGGAGGATACAACTTGAACTGGAATGAGGTTTCTGTTGCCCCAGGTGATTACAGGGAGCCTGAGATTAACCACGAACTCTATACCACTGATGGCTTTCATACCGATGGCACCAAACTATTGGATGGTAATGGTAAGCAGTTTGTGATGCGAGGCTATAATTACTCTTATACTTGGCAGAAGAACTTGTGGGATGCTGCTTTCAAGACAGCGGCGAAATATCATTGCAATGCCCTCCGCATTCAGTTGAGCGATGCTAGAAATGGAGATAATCTAGGTGGTTGGACTTCTGCTGACGAGGTGAGCAAGTTGATTCAATCTTGCAAGGACAATCACTTCATCGGTGTCTTCAATGTCCAAGATACAGGTGGGGGCAACGACCCGAATGTCTTGCTACAGGCTGCTGACTACTGGGTTAGTGTCAAGAGTGCCGTCATCGGTCAGGAAAAGTATTGCATTGTCAATATCGGTAATGAGTGGATGGAAACTCCTGTCCGTTACTGTAATGGCGAATGGGGCGAGTATCAGGAGAATCTCTGGTCGGACACTTATATCACCGCCGTTCGCAAGATGCGTAATGCTGGTATCAAGAACACCCTCGTGATCGACTGCAATGGCTACGGTCAGTATGCCGACATCATTTGGAAGGAGGGTGCGAGAATCTTGGCTGAGGATGCTCGCCACTTTGCTGATGGCAAGCCAAACATCATCTTCTCCATCCACTTCTACGAGAAGGCTTGCTACTGGGACTATGAGGCAGGTACTGGTTCTATGGTCGCTCATTCCATGGACAAGGCACTCTCCGTGGGAGCTCCTCTCTGCATCGGCGAATACGCTTATTCTCGCAAGAGTGAGCAGTGGAAGATGGATTGGGAAACCATTCAGGATTATTCCAAGACCATGAATGTGGGTTATTTGGGTTGGTCGTTCACGGGCAATGGGGATGCAGAGTCGCAAGGCTTGGACATGTTCAATAGCGATGGAAGCGTGATGTATAAGAATGGTGAGTGCATCATCAACCATCCTGGCGATGGCATCTTGGCAACTTCCAAGACTTGCTCGGTATATGACTCCAGTGTAGATGAATCGCATATCACCACACCGTATGTTTCGGGTGGTGAAGCGTCAGCAGACATCAAGCCATACTTGGTGTATGCAAACGGCAATGCGATGGAGTATGTGAAGCTCAATCTGACTGCCAACCAACTTGTATTAAATAACAATGGTGGCTTGACGCTCAGTGGCAGTGACTTGAAGCGAGCTGGAGCCTTGGAAGGTAGATTCCTCCGACTGGTATTCAAGACGGGGACGACCCAAATGAATGGGAATACCGTAGATATGTATGGAGCACCTTATGCGGCGGTCATCAATGTCTCATACGGCAGTTTGCAGACAGGCAACCGCTCCATCTCTGAATGGCGATACCTAGATATACCTTGTGATGCCAGCGATGCTGATCTCGTTATCAAGGGACAGCATGCCGAGTTGGAAGGCATCTATCTCATGAAGCCTCAGTATCTCTACAAGGCAGGACAAGCTGAGACAGAACTGAAGGCTACATATAGCTTGGTCAACAATGAGTACAAGTTTAATTCGGGCAGTACTTGGGGTGAGAATTTGCTTATCCCTGGCTCATTTTTCCAAGATGTGCAAGAGGGATGGACACTGTCTATTGATTACACGGTTACTGGCGACGGTGCTCAAATCAGTATCAAGGATGGAAGTCATAACTCTTCTGAAACAGCAGAGAATGGTGTTTATTATTCTTGGTTGACAGGATATGACAGCTATAATGGAACCGTGGATTACAGTTCTATTTCGGGCAGTGGAACATGGATGGTTACGCTTTCAGACAAAGCCTATCAGTTCAAGGATTATAAGACCCTCGCTGAAGGAATGGCTACTGGTATGTTGGCTCATTTAAAGTCGGAAGGACTTCATGTCAATGGACATGATTGGACGATTACTGGCATTTCCCTCTATGGTCCGAAGGCATCGTCAGAGTCTGGGGCAGAACTGACGGGGCGTATCGAGGTGAGGCGAAATCTGAGTTCGAGCGAGTGGCGACCTATTTCCATGCCTTACACCTTGAGCGAGGAGCAGACCGCACAGTTGTTGGGCTCTTCTGTCAAGCTCCTTACTCTCACTGAGGTCAAGCGAGATGAGGCTAACAAGACTCTCTCGCTCCAGTTTGGTGCGCAGAAGGCTATTGAGGCCAACAAGCCCTATTTGATAAAGGTGGCGCAAGACCAAGATCACTTTGAGTTGTCGGGAGTGAGCAATGATGTGGCTGCTTTTGTCCCTTCAAGCGTCAGCATCAATGGCGTGAATTTGGTTTCCACTGCTCCTGCTAGTGATGGAGGAGAATACACTTCCCTTCCGATAGGTGCTTATTTCCTTTACGAAGGTGTTTTTTATCCCAATAGCATCTCTCGCAACATCAAGGCGGGTTTGGCATATATGACCATCTCGACAGAGGCGCAAGCCAAAGGATATAACCTAATTTGGGATGATCAAGCCGGTTCGACTACAGGCATCTTTGGTATCCAAGGAAATCCTGGGGCTTCTATGGGGGAAAACGATAAGCATTCCTCCCAAGAAACCAACAATCAGGAAGTCTATACCTTGCAGGGTACTAAGCTGCAAGCTGTTGGCTCGCACCTACCAAAAGGTATTTATATCATCAACAAACGTAAGGTGGTCGTGAGATAAACCTGCGAGAACCCTATTGCATAATGCTTCGCCTAACTTAGGCGTGGTGAAATCCAACTTATATTTAGCTGCGCCTAACTTGTATTTCATGGAATATAAGTTAGGCACAGTATTATGTACTAAGGTTTGTGATATTTAGCCCTATTTTTTTGTTAAAACCTTTTGTGTGTTGCAAAAAAAATGCTACTTTTGTAGTCGAAATTTGAAACCAAAATAGAACATGAACATCTTATGCTACCTTAATAAACAATTATGGGCTAGCCTTAGCTTATTGCTATTATTCTTGCCGACAGAGACGCAAGCGCAGTTCTATATGCCCTTCTCTCATCATATCAAGACGGGCAATCGCACCGTGTTCTGCATGATGAAGGATGCAGATGGCATTATTTGGGCAGGTACGTCCTTGGGGTTGATGACCTCCGCACAGCTCGTTGCCAATAAAGGGTATGTGCGATATCCTCAGTTGAACAACGTGATACAAGGCATCCAACAAGACAACCTCAAGCGTTTTTGGCTTCGCACGCAGTCAAATTCCTATATGATAAGTAAGTGATCTAAATTATTTATATATATATCAGTACTAATATGGTTCAT